>Ga0123337_10000050_pt1 | contig 247524 bp, 207 predicted proteins | sample frozenSSSSmetaG_FD_89792 | JGI IMG/M metagenome (GOLD analysis project Ga0123337, IMG submission 89792) | Glacier valley bacterial and archeal communities from Borup Fiord, Nunavut, Canada, to study Microbial Dark Matter (Phase II) -... | ecosystem: Environmental > Aquatic > Freshwater > Ice...
CATGCTACGAAACAGGCTATGAAGCTCTAATGTTTTCTTCGGCCTTGATCTTTGTTCTATCCATAAAACGATCGGTTATTCAATTAATGTACAAATACCCCGTTGTACTGGGCTACGAATAACGGCAAAAAAGGCCCTGTTGAGACCTTTTTAAAACCTGGATGGAAACGGGTCTCGAACGGCACCAGACGCCCGTCCGCAACCTCTGGAACGAGACCGGGTCGCGTAGACCGCGTCGCGTAGACCGGGTCGCGTAGACCGGGGTCGCGCTGTAACCTACCGCATTACACCCTCCATATTTATCAATCAAAATCAGAGATACCAGCCTAGCCGGATTAGAATGATACAAATATGCCCCAAACGCCCCTCCCGCCCAACCAAATTCCTGCCGGCTTGTTACAGAGCCGGGATGATCTGTAAAAAAAATCAGGGTGAAAAGCGATTTCAAATCTGGTGTTACCTGGTGACTGTGAATTTGGAATTGTAGACCTTGCCGTCTTCGTGAATAAGTCTGACCAAGTAAATTCCACTGGCCAGCGTCGATACATTTAGTTCGCCGTGCTGGACCTGACTGGCATTATACAATATATTTCCACTAGTACTAATGATCTGAATGTTCCTAACCTGGTTCCACTTAAAACCATCTCCCAGTGTCAAGTTAAGCTTGTCGACAACCGGATTTGGGTAGACGGTGAGTTTAAATGCGGCCGTTTTCACTTCTTCCAGCGGTGCTTCGAAGAACTCAGACGCTTCCATTCTGGCAGACGGTACGTTTTTATTCAAAACACCAGAATTATTGTTTTGTAAATAAATCCACGGACCGAAAGTCTGGCCGGATGGGCGGTCCGCGGACCAGTATTGCAGCCTGACCCTGATCTTCGTGTAACGTCCCGTTTTGGCAACCAGTGATTTCAGCTCCGCGCCGGCGGGGCCAATGTTGGTATAAGGCCCCGTACCTGTTTGGCCTGCATAATTAGTAATCGAAGATCCGCTGCTGAATGGTGCTCCCAGAGGTTTTGTTTCCCATATTATTCTTGCATAAGCTGCTGTGCCTGCAGCAGGGCGCACAAAAAGGCCCACGCCGAAACTGGTGGCCAGATTGTTTGCCGCGCTGATCCTGGAACTCAGGTCGGAATTGTAAAGCCGCATTGTATGCTGTCTTTTTCCACCGCCATTACCCATATATACGTAGACTGAATTACCATACGTCGTTCCGATGACGATATCGCTGTAACTGTCACCATTGACATCACCCGATGCTGATGAACTGAAACCAAAACTATTGCCTGATCCATTAATGGTATTTGAATAAACCAGACCAGCCGCACTGCCTTTGTAAATTTTGACACTCTGCAGACCATAATAATTGCCCGAGCAACCGATCACCACGTCACTGTATCCGTCGCGATTGATGTCACCCGCACTGACGCTCGACCCAAAAGATTCGCCGGGTGTGCCCAGGATCAAGCTGTAATTGCTGCTGGAAATGCCGGATGGACTTCCTTTGTATAAATAGGCAGCCCCAGCCCCTGAATAAGAACTTGATGCACCCAAAATGACATCACAGTAACCGTCTCCATTGATATCTCCCGCATTGGCGATTCGCATGCCGAAACCGTTTGCCGAGGAAGGAGCGTTGATGACGATCGATGGAACATTGGATAAGCCGGCGGCACTGCCCAGATATACATAGCCAATTTCAGGAAATGTCTGACCGGTCGTCTCGTGGCTGGCTGCCACCATTACATCGGCATAACCATCGCCGTTGACATCTCCTATTCCTCCAACTCCACGACCAAAGTTTGTGTCCGGGCGGGTCAGTGTGGTAGTTGGTATGGTGGCGACACCGGAGGCAGATCCCATATAAACGTAAGCTTTGGAATCGTAGCATGATCCAACAATCACATCATCGTAGCCGTCCGCATTGATATCACCGGCACTGGCAACGATAAACCCGAAGCGTAGTTCGCCGGTTCTTTGCAAGGTCGCGCCAAATACCAGCTGCCCCTGTGCGTTTCCATACATGACATAGGCTTTCGCAGCATTGAGTGTGCCCACAATGATATCGCTAAAACCGTCGCCGTTCACATCTCCGGCGCGGGCGAGGCTAAATCCGTAAAAGTCGTGATATGCAAACGTACCTGCCACAGACGACGAGCTGGTGGCCAGGCCGCTGGCGCTGCCGAGATACAGATAAACAAACCCATAACCCGAGCTATTATTCGTAGCTCCGACGACCACATCTCCATATCCGTCGCCATTCACATCTCCCGCATGAGCCAAACTATACCCAAAGTCGCCAGTACCGGCCAAAAACGTTGCTGCCGATGTGATCATGACCGGGCTGCCCAGGTAAATATAGGCGGAGCCGGTGTTGGACGAAGTACCCGACGCACCGACAATGGCATCACTGTACCCGTCTCCATTGACGTCTCCAGCAGCAGAGACGCTGACACCAAAATAGCTGTAATACACAGATCCCTGAAAAGTCTGGCTGGGTGCAGAAGGTAATCCCAATGCGCTGCCCTGGAAAAGATAAGCCGAGCCCGCATAAGTGCCGGTGCCGCTCGCACCAACCATAATATCTGCATACCCATCACCATTGACGTCGCCAACACCGGCAACACTTACACCCCCGAAACCGGATAAGGTTTGTACCTGCGACGCCTGCGTTCCGGTAGCGCTACCTTTGTAAACGTAAGCCGCATTATTCGCCGAGGCACCCACGATCACTTCGCAGTACCCGTCGCCATCCACATCTCCGGCACCCGAAACGCTCGCACCATAAGATGTATTAAACGCAGGACTGGTCAATGTGGTTGCGGCTAAAGTATTCATGCCAGTCGCATTGCCGTGGTAAACATATGCTTTGTTCGCTTCACTCGCTCCGACTATAATGTCCCCAAAAACGTCCCCGTTTACATCACCTGCACCGGCGACGCTTCGCCCGAAGCGACCATTGGCAACAGTACCGGCCAAAGTATAATTCGGTGTCGTTGAAATGCCTGCTGACGTGCCCAGGTGGACCGTCGCGCGACCTGTTCCTGCATTGAAATTTGGTGCACCGACTATGATGTCACTATATGCGTCAGCATTCAGATCGATCGCCGAAACGCTGATACCCAGCGCACTGCCAGCTGCCCCGGTTAATATGGTGGCTGGCGTGGCATTGAGTCCGGTGGGAGATCCGTAGTATATGTAGGCTGCGCCGGCGTAGTTTGCATATTGATAGGCACCCACGATCACGTCGCCGCGTCCATCACCATTTACGTCACCCGCACTTGCCACAGCGTAGCCGAAATAACTGTTTGCCGGCCCCGTCAAAATCCTGGCCGGGCTGGTGGACAATCCTGTCGCGCTGCCCATATAAATGTAAGCTGCACCTGCATTTGCGGCCAGCCCGTAAGCCCCCACGATCACATCTCCATAGCCGTCGCCATTTACATCTCCCGCACTTGCCACGCTGCACCCGAAACTCGCATTGGCCGACGGGCCGGTTAAGGTAGTATTGGCAGTGGCAGAAAGTGGATCAATGGTCACAGGATAAACAGCATTCGCAACCGCGACTACCAGACTGAAATCGTGATCATTATCCGTTTCCATTTTAGCAGCCAATATTTTTCCGTTCGCGTCCCAGGCCTTAATGTCTTTGTAAATGACTTTGGTACCCAGGCCTCCTTCCCCATTTTCTAATGCAAATTGAAGCTCGTTTTGATCTGCCTGGTTAACCGTCCATTGCTCTGAAAAACCCATTTTAACCCGAAGTTCTTTTGCATTTGCGGACGGTTTATTTTTTACAATAAAATTTTGCCGCACACCATCTTCCCGGTTCTGGTACTGAACGACCAGCTGGTTATGGTGGGTAAATGTGACTTCGCTGCTGTCGGTAGCGATTATTGAATTTTGATCATTTGAAATGGCCAATACACCGTCCGCATACAAGCCCTGTACGATCATATTCAGTTTCCAGTTTTGCTGCGACGGGTCTTTTGAAACGCTGTTTCCTGGCTTTTCAGTGTCATGGCAATCCGGCATATTCGACAATGTAAAACCGTCGGATCTATACACAGCCTGCATTTTCTGTTTTGGATTAATGCTGTTTACGCTGTCACCCGAGGATGCCACAAAGTAACTTTTACGCTCCATGTCGCTGATAACCTTTTTGTACCAATCGCCGCCTTTCAGCGTTTCAATGTCGTCATCTGGTTCAACTTTACTGCTATTCGATAAGGCAGTCTGGGCGGGAAATGCAGGAAGTTTAGGTTGAAATGCAGCATATTGGGCGATTTGACTACCGGATTGCACAGTGGCGATTTTACCAACCGGCAAAAATGTACGGCGGATACCGGAAACAATCAAAAGCGATGCGAGTATGCAGGCCGTCCAGGTAATGTTACGTTTCATGACGATGATTTAGTTTAGACCTTGTGATTTAGATTCAATGCAAGGTAAACCAGCCCGAAATCAATTTTCGGGGCTTTGAGCAGATGGCATACTATTCCTAGAATCCGGTACGGTTCGACCGGAAACTGGTCGGTCGGAAAATGAATATTGTTCTATAAGGCAGCCAGTTTTTGAAGGAATTCGGCTTTGCGGCGTCTGGAAACCTCTATCTGTTCCCCATTGGTCAGGATCACATATTCTTCCAGGCCGGGGTGAAAGTATTCGACATAATGCAAATTAATAAGATGAGACTGATGTACCCTGAAAAAATTGCAGGGCGCCAGTATTTCCTCATACTCTTTCAAAGTCTTTGCGACCACTATTTCAGGCTTTCCGTCAATGTAAAAACGGCAGTAATTACTGTCGGCTTCCACCCGTATAATGTTGGGAATACTTGCCGCCAGCAGACCTTTGCTGGTAGGCAAAAGTAACTTCTGAGGCAGCGGCAGATCCTTTTTTATAACTTCTGCACGCAAAAACTGTAACCGCTGAGCAGCTTTTTCGATGGCCTCACCCAGTTCCCGCAGACTGATCGGTTTAAGTAAATAGTCCACAGCTTCGGTTTTGAGCGCCTGTAATGCATACCGATCGTAGGCCGTTGTAAAAATGACCGCGCAATTCCTGTTTGGAATAGCATCAACTACCTGGATACCATTGAAATATGGCATTTCAACATCTATAAAAAGCACGTCTGGTTGATGATGCGCAATCATTTCAGCTGCTTTGCGACTATCGGTAGTGGAGCCGGCAACGGATATTTTTGCGGAAAATCTGGCTTTCAGCATTGCGGCTAATGTGTCAATGCAATGCTGCTCGTCGTCTATAATCAGGCAGTTAATCATGTTTTTGCAGGAGTGGTAAAGTAAGCTGAACGATCGTGCCGGTGGCCTCGTTACCGTTGAATTTATCTATAATTTCCACAGAAGATTTCACATTGGAATCGCTTTTCAACCATTCGATCCTTTGACTTGAAATATTCATCGCCAGCGATTTTTTCTGAATACCATCCACCCTTATCTCCGCCGATTTTGCTCTCCCGATGCCGTCGTCTTCGATACGGCAAATCAGGTTTTCTTCTGTTTTTTCTATGACAATGCCGAGCTGCCCGGGCCCGTCTTTCTGGCTTAAACCATGCCAGATCGCATTTTCAATGTATGGTTGCAGCAGTAGTGGCGGTATCAGTGTCGATTCGGTATCAATGTTTTCAGCCACAGAAATGGTATAGTCAAATTTTTGATTATTGCGCCGGTGTTCCATTTCTACGTAAAGCCTGAGGGACGCAAGTTCGTCGGTCAGTTTTACGGATTCGTAAAGTGAATTTTCCAGAACCAGCCGGATCAGCCGTGCAAATTTCGTCAGGTACTCGGACGCGTCTTCCTGCCGGTTTTCCCAAATATATTTTTGAATGGAATTTAATGAATTGAAAATGAAATGCGGGTTCATCTGGCTGCGTAATGCCTTCATTTCCAATGTAGTTTTCAGATTTTGAAGTACTGTTTTACTACGAAGCTGACGAATATAATACACGACTCCAAACACAAAGACCAGTCCCACCAGCAGTAAAATCAACAGCGTTTTATTGTGGAATGAAGCCTCTATTTCAAGGTCTTTGATCTGATTTTCACTTTGCAGCAATCGGATCTTTTCCTCTTTTCTGGCAGTCTGGTACTCTGTTTGGAGTTCCGCCAGCTCGGTTTGCGTGCTATTCGTTTTGATCGAATCATTGATTGCAATGAAGTCCTTTTGAAGGTCGAAAGCCTGCTTGTATTGTCCCAAATGTTGTTTCACTGCAATGTGTAGTCGAAGTGCTTCCATTTGGTAGACCTTCACGTCTATTTTTTTGCCAAAGTCCAGCAACAAATTCAAATGCCTGTCGGCGTCTCCGTATTTATTTTGGGCCGTATCCAGTGAGGCGTACGTCAGCAGGCAATTAATGAGTTCAGTGCCCGGTTCCTTTTTTAACAGATAGTCGAGACCATCCTGCAACGCAACTTTCGCAGCCGCGTATTTTTTTTCGGCCATCAGCACCCGCGCTTGCTTGATCCCTATCGCATGGATCGCAGCATCGTCGTTCAGTTTAACCGCGATAGCCTTCGCCTTTGTTAAAAAGTACCGGACGGAATCCTGAATCTCAATGTTTGAATAGTAGTCCGTCAGATTGAAGTAGGTCACCAACCTGTCATAATCGTTTTTTCCCATGAAGGGCAGCGCCTGCAAGGTATAGTAAATGGCCAATCTGTTATCATCCAGCTGATTATAAGTAAGCCCGATATTGACTAATGCGGCTACGATGCTGGTCGAATCTTTGGTCAGCATACTCTGTCTTACCGCAAGCCGGTAGTTTTTGATGGCCTTTTCATATTCGTTTATGAATGCATAGCTGCTCGCAATGGTGTTCGTAACACTGATCTTCCGGTTATCCTTGTCAGGCAATGGTTTAATCGCTTTTTCAAGTTCATGAATATAGACGGTAAGGGAATCTTTCTTGTTGAGCGCCTGATAGTTGTAGGCCAGCGACTGTAACAGGTATAATTTCTTTTTCAACGAGATATTACGAAAGGAAGACAGAGATTTCCGGAAATAAATGGCTGCGCTATCCGGGCGGCTCACATCATACGCATCACCCAGATATTGATATAAAATAGGGCTTAATGTGTCCTTTTTTGTTTTTTTAGCAAATCCGAGGGCAATGTGGCACCATTCAGGGACCCGGGAGTAGGCCTGTGCATTGATTGAATCACTTATTATTTTTTTAAGGTAAAATGCTTTTTCGCCGTCTGACCGGAGCGCGTAAAACGACGCGGGAAACCGATTACTGGTCTGTCCCATAGTTTTATACGTCGGGTACAGGAGTATAAGAAACAGTACTAAACTTTTAATCATTCGTCCACTTTAAAGCATCCCGAGGAATGGTTCCTATGACAAGTGGAACGAAACCCTGATCTACTCAAAACAGAGCAGGCACGGAGGGATCCTGATTTGGCGGATATTGTCTGTTGTATTTGTGTGGTGGAAATCTGAGGCACGTGGAGATGCCACTTGCTCCAAGTATTTTATCACATCCACTTCAACCGCTCCCATAACCCTTTCATATCCTCACTAATCTTCACATCCGATATCTTAGCATAAATTATTGTTTGCTTTAAAGATCCACTGCTTAGCATTTTAGAAACCTTTTAAACCCGCATGTATGAGTCAGCGTTACCGTAGTTGCAATGTGTGCCAGGCGAAAAACTCCACTTTCAGCCACAAAAAAGGCCCTTAATTTCAGGACCTTAAATTTTGGAAGGGAGACTGGTCTCAAACCGTGCCTTTAATCGGCTATTAATCAAAATTTTTGACTCCTTTTTTGATGTGAACTACACGAATGACTGACTATTTTTTACACTTATAGTACAACAGTATATTTGTTATGTATAATTATTTTAGCGAAAATTGACGTTTCTACCGGTGGATTTTCGCTGGTTTTTGAGTGCGTTTTCGGGTGGTTTTTGGTGTTCAAAGTTTGGAAAATGCCTGTGGTTTTTGGTGGTGGTAACTGCGATTTTGCTGGGGTAAAAGTACAAAATTTTCAATGAACTGTTTGTCATTTTACCTGCGACGGGAGCAATCCAAACTCAAACTTTCGGTAGTAACCTTGATCTATTGCCGAAAGTTTGACACGCAGTTTTCTTTTGAATCGATAATCTAAGTGACATCCCTAACTGCATCCTGTATATCTTCTTTAATAAACTCCCAATACTTCCCTCTCAAACAGACTGGGTTGAAATCCTCATCGGCCAGCGTGAAGTCGGTTAGGTTTTTTAGAATCAACGGCCTATCATGAACATACTCATAGCGTTGCTTGTGAAGAGCCAACATGGTATCAATGCTGTATATCGGGAGGAGCTCATGTAGATCCCAAAAGTCCTTTTTTCTTCCACCTCGCTGCACAACATCGATTTTCATCGCTATTATTTCTTGGACGGTCGCCATTCTGATACCATCAATAACCAAAGCAGGTTGGATAAAAGGGTCCGTGTAGTAAACGTCGAGCTTAATAACATTTCCGCGGTCGCTACCCACGGAATAAGATCTGCCCATGCCAGGAAGTAAATTTGATGCATAGCCTACATAGGAATATGTGCTGTGTAAGTAATGCTCTAATGCTTCAAAGTCTATACTTCCATACGGAGCATCTGTGAAGAGATCGATATCGACAGAAATCCGGTGTCCTAGTTGCAAGCTAAGCGAAGTCCCTCCAACTAGTCTGAAAGGATTGAAAGGCTCCGCTGCCACTAAGGTTGAAAGCGAGTCCCTTAAAAGATCACTTACAGTGTTATAATAAAGCATAGGCAATTATGGTACGCGGACTAACTTCGAGATAGTGTTGTTTCATGAGCCCATAACACCGACTGCACTTTTTCTTCCCCATAGAACTTTGTAATTTCTTCTTTCTCTTCATCGTCACCTCGTTCAAAAGTCCGTCTGATTACAGCTGCGGCCTGTTTTTCCCAATCGATTTGTGAAATATCGGTATCCCAAAAAAGTGATTTTCTCAAAACCGTCAAGTCCGGTGTCCGGCGCACAAGCTTTTCATTCTCCTTCTTGATATCGTAGTAGGCTTGAAGTAAAACCAATGTTCCTTCATCCAGGTGAAGACCCTTTTCAATTCGAAGTGCTAATGCGGTATTGATATTGCGCTTGCCTTTAAGGATGGCATTGAAAGTTTGTGGATGTTCCGAAATCGATAAAGCAAAGGGACGTTGTTTGATAGACCGCTTTTTGAGCTCCCGCTCAAGAATGATCCCCGGATGAATGCCTTTATACTTTTCAAACTGCTTTTCCATATATCAAATATAAACATTTTTGCTTACATTTTGACGAATCCAAATGATTATGCGTTGCCTGAGACTCGTCATTGCCGTTTCCAGTAATTACAATTTTAGATCTACGACACCAACTTCCTTCCCAAACAGCCATAGTACTTGATTGACCTTGTCAAGGCGAAGCGTTTTCTTGCCTTGTTCTAAGTCGCGAACAAAGCGTAAACCGACACCCGCTTTAGTCGCAAGCTCTACTTGGGTCAACCCAACCGCTTTGCGATGTTCTTTCAAAAATCCAGAGAAACTAGCCATATTATACCCGATATAATATAAAACTATCAATATGGATGCATACTATACCAAATCTGGTATAAGTAGCACACCGTGGATCACTTTTTAGAACCACCACTTCAAAATAATTTCCAATTTCTGTTGATTATTATCTACGTAATTATCTAATTTGTTTGTAAGTGCCGCATAGACCATCGCCTGGGTGTTAGCCAGCTTGAGCCGGCTACCCGTCCAATAATGCCCACCTGCCCAGCCCGTATGGACCATCCGGAAATTAACGTCTCGGTCGTCTATTGCCTGCTCCTTGCACTCATAAAGTACACTATCATATACTTTTCTTATTAGGTTTGAGATTTTAAGCTTAGATTATTACAGAAAGTACATTTTGGTGTACTTTCTTTTGCTCAATGCTCCAACCATCATCAGCCTGCAACTTAAAAAGTATATTATAAAATACTTTTTAAGGATATTTCGTAACAAAATCCTTACCTTTAACTTCAAAAGATCATTATAATGTACTTTGTATCTATCATTCAGGCGATCAAAGCAAGGCGAGAATCTCTAAAGGTTACGCAAAAAGATCTATCAGACTTATCTGGAGTAGCACTCGGCGCTTTAAAAAAATTTGAGTCTGGCAAAGGCAATCCTACTTTATCAACATTGAAAAAACTATGTGACACTCTTGGCCTTGAAATCACCCTGAGCGTAAAAAAAAACACTAATCCATGAGAAGTGCAAAGGTTCTTTTTAAAGGAGAGGATGCCGGTATCCTATTGCAGGATAACAACGGTGCATTTGAATTTCACTACCATAAAGAATGGGTAGAAGACAGTTCGAAACCTCCTATTGGTTTGACTTTACCAAAAACGGTTGAGGCCTATCAGTCTCCATACTTGTTCCCTTTTTTCTATAACATGTTGCCGGAAGGCTCCAATAAACAAGTGGTCTGTCACCTAAACCGTATAGATCGGAACGACCACTTTGGCTTGCTGCTCACGATTGCAAAAAGCGACACGATTGGAGCTGTGACAATTATTAAAATCGACGAGCAATGAGCCTACCAGATATTCAATTTTGCCCAGGCACATTGGCGCCTGGCTACGACACTTATAGCAAGAATTGCCTGAAGCGGGTCTTCGATGGCAAGCGCGTAAGCCATATTCTGAGATATGATTCACCGGCTACCAATCAAGCCACCGATGAACTTTTTGAAGAAAACCGCAAGAGGATGTCAATATCGGGTGTTCAGGAAAAGTTTTCGGTAATCCTTGATAAGAATAAATTACGATTGATCAAAGAAGGCGAACAAGGTAATTATATCTTAAAGCCGATACCAGCCGCTGGCCACCGGACGGATCAAATGCCGGCCAACGAGCATCTGACTATGCAGATCGCCAGGCAGGTTTATGGTATCGAAACAGCGGAGAACGCATTGATCTTTTTTGCGGACGGAGCGCAGGCCTACATTACGAAACGATTTGACAGACACGCCAATGGCAGGAAACGTGCGCAGGATGATTTTGCATCACTGGCGGGACGCACGCCCCAAACCCATCGAGAGCACTATAAATATTTAGGAAATTATCTGGACATTTTTGAGCTGATGCAAAAGTATGTTCCTGCTTACACAGTCGAATCCCCAAAATTGCTCCGCACATTAATGTTTAACTATTTATTCTCTAACGGTGACGCGCATTTCAAAAACTTCTCATTGCTCGAAACCGACCAGGGAGACTATCGTTTGAGTCCAGCCTATGATTTGCTCAACAGCCGTATACATATCGCCGATAAAGATTTTGCACTGGACGACGGACTCTTACCAAAGAAACAAGCCCAAGGTAAGGTGATACAGCAATTTACCTTACTAGCTGAGATAGCAGGAATTAACTCGAAAGTATTTGGCGGAATAGTCTCACGTATGCTCAGCGGGTCCGAACAAGTGGAGCAGTTAATCTTTGCATCTTTCCTGGACGAGACGACAAAACGAAATTACTTGCAGGCTTATCAGGGCCGACTCAAACAGCTTCTGAAAACCTAGTTATTTCTGTGGAAAAGCTTGATCAAAGTACTACTGTATTAATTTGTCAGAAAATGTTGATAAAAATCCTCGATGACCGAATTATCAACATCGTAGACTGTCCGTACCAACAATACTTCCCTCCTACCAAAAAGGGACATTATTTACCTTATTTTCACCGCATGATAATAATGATTCTCGTCTTCAAATTCCTCAATAAGCGAAAATCCTGATACAATCAGCAATTCTTTCTACCTCTCCCCACCAAGTGATCTGGATTCTATTGCTGTAATAGCATCTTCAGATTTCATTTTTTGAGAAGGAGCCGTAAATAACAGCTTTCAGCCAGTGGACATCGCATTTGCCATTTTTCGAATCACAATTTCCTGTGTTTTCTCCGGCTCAAGGAACACCAGTCCCCGGGCAATGGTAGCATCGAACTGCCGATTGAAAAACGAGGAATCTTCTGCGGCTTCACAGGAAATGCTGAGGGCGATTAAAAAACGATCTTACTTGTTGCCTTGGGAGCTTCTGGAAAGCCAAGGCTTTAATACCTTCGTAACCTGCGGCATCACAACCCAGGTCAGCAGTCCAACCATACATCCGGCCACAATCAAAGTCCGTAATGCAGGATGAAGCCCCTGAATGAATGGACCAAGAATATAAGTTAGAAACAGACTGGTTGGATATACACCGCAAAGCGTTGCTGCTGCCATTTTCCATTTCGGCGGGGGTAGGGGGGATCGGAACCAGGCTTCCAGGCCAGTAAGCTCCCGGTAGACCGGTTCCTCCGTCAGTGTCGAGGCATAGGCTTCCCAATCTTTGAAGAGGTTCGAATTGTAAAAAGCATCCCGGTCGGCTTGATCGGCGAAAGTTCTTAATATTCCAATTTCGCGGCTTTCACTGCCTGGCAGAGCGGTCATCATTGCCGCGCCATGCACACCGCCATGTAAAAAGGAATCGCCCAGAAAACGCCGTAGCGCATCCTTGAATTCTTCTTCTTTTCCGGGAAGGACTTTGCGGGTAATAGCGACGTGAATTGGCATAGAAGCGTTAATAATGTTTGAAAGCGGTGAATGTAAATTTATTAAATACCTGTTACTTTCTGTGTCTCTTCCGGCAAAAGGAACACCAGTCCCCAGGCAATGATGGCATCGAACTGCCGATTGAAAAATGAGGAATCTTCTGCCGCTTAACAGGCGACGGGAATATTTGGGAAGTTCTGCCTGAAGATTTCACCATCGAAGGTGACGCATCAATCCCATAAACGTTCAAACCTAGTGCCTTCGAAATCGGGTCGCCTATACCACAACCGATATCAGGAACCGTCGCATTTGTGGGTAGTGACCTTACCCAGTGCCGAACGGACGTAGCGCCTACTCCATCGATACCCTCAGAGCGACAGCGAACGAATGTCGCCGCGTGGTCTTCGTAACCGTTTAATTTGTCCATTTGCACCCAGTTGTTAGATCAGAAGATTCTGTCCTTCAATTAATATTTTTTCTTAACCCTCAATTTAATTTTCAACCCAGCGCAATCGCTCGTTACCATTCAAAGAAAAAAGTGACGGGGTTTACCTCTTGACTGCAAAGCTATCGGCGGTTTAAGGAGCGGCGATGGCCGGGGGCGGCTAGCCGCGGTAAATAGCCTATGGCTTTGCAGTCGTCACTTTTTACTTCGTAACTTTCGTTGCGCTCGGGAAAGAGTATATTCATTATAAGCCTAGTTTGGGATGCAGCGCTCCCACAAAAGGTCAGCAATTATGTCATTCTTTACTCGATAATAAACTATAAATTGATCAATGTGCCTCTAATTCTACTTGAAACGGCAATAAGGGCATCGCCCGAAATTTGTTACAAACTTTCGCTAAATGTTGATTTACACAAGATCTCAACGAGTAAAACACGGGAACAAATTGTTGGCGGCGTTGCACACGGTATAATGAGTCTGGGTGATTCTGTGACCTGGAAAGCCAAACACTTTGGAATATGGCAGACCTTAACAACGAAAATCACATTAACAGAACCATATAGTCATTTTGTTGACGAAATGACAAGGGGAGCTTTCAAGTCGATGAGACACGAGCATCACTTTGAAAAAACTGAAAATGGGACTGTAATGAAGGACGTTTTCAACTTCGAGTCACCATACGGAATTGCAGGAAAACTTTTCAACATCCTTATTCTGGAAAAATACATGAAAAATTTTCTAGCTGAGCGAAATAGTAAAATAAAAGAAATAGCAGAATCAGACTTGCGGGGACAATTCCTATAATCCTAAACAGAAGCGGCCTTTTGAATGGCGCGAAGGCTGTTAAAAGCTCGAATGGAGATGGGTCTAAATCCCAATAAAAACCATTCTAAATTTTTACTCCTACTTTTTCGTTTGAGGCCTCTGGCCCCGGGGCCAGTTGGGAATGTTCATGTTGATTTGCCTGCCATTGGCGTCGTAGTCCCAGGATTTGGTTGGGTTGCCTTCTGGATCATATTCCTGATAATGACCGATGCCCTTTATATCTTTTTGATGCCCAACGGTCATCACTTCTCCGTTATCATGGTAATAAATAGAAGTATAATATTTTTCATCGGGATGATAAACGTATTCATGCTCCATTTTGCCCCACCTGGAATATTGCCGCGAGAAAATGATTTTTCCATCATAATCGTAAAGTGCTTCCATCCATACCTGAATCCGACTGTGCGTTTTGCGAAGTGAATCCTCCGTCTTATAGAAATCTTTAACGAGACGTTCCTTCCATCGACCATTGATTGTAGTGTCGTGATAAACCCTCGACAGATTGATTAGAATCCCTTTCCTGTAAAATTTTTGGTCGTACAGCTGACCCGATGGGAAAAACCATTCCGATTTTCCCTGTAGCGAATCGTTCACAAACATTTGCTTACCCCATACCTTTCCGTTCCGGTGGTACACCATACGGAAACCATTTCTGAGACCGTTGTGATAAGTTTGTTCAACTTCTGTTTTACCATCAGGATAATACTGACGGTCGATACCGTCGCGGGGTTGCTTCTGGGCAAGTCCGTACAGTGTCCTCAAATCTTCCACTTCCTCCATGCCGCGCCTGAAATGCCAGTCGCGAACACCGTCCTTGTCCCGGTACCGTACATTTCTCTCACATGAGGATATTGCTAACTTTCCTTTGTAGATGGTAGCAAATAATACCCATTCATCCCCAACGCTGATGCCCATGTCACAAGACGTTTGCACGTCGTTTTCGATTATTTCGCCAATGTCCTTTCCTTTAAATTTTTCAATGATTTTAAAACCCAGCGTTGCCTCAGGGAAACGGGTTGTACCCGAAGGCGGATTGATGGTTTCTGAGGTAACCTTTACCAATGCAACGAATTCGTAGCCTTTCAAATCCTCTAACGTCTTAATTCGCTTAAAATCAGCCATACACATACATGCCATCATGGCCGTGGGGACGTACAGCAGTATCAGAGTCAGCGTCAGGAAGAGGTATTTAGGTATAGCATTCATCATTTTCAAATTAATTGTGTGCAACGAATATATGATAAATAAGCAAAAATTAAAGTATTCGCTATATATAATTTTATTATATATTAAATGCAGATATGCTCACGACTACGGGCATCATTTTTCGGCCAGTATCTTCCAGGTTAATAATGTCTGGCTCAGAGCAAAAAGGTTAGGATTTATCCACCACTTTGCAATCGACACTTTTTGCTTAGTATCTTTAGGAGTAATTGCGGTCAAATGCTTAGTTCCTCATTTTTGACCGCCCCAAGTTTTTCTGGTAATGTGAAAATGGACGGAAATGGCGAAAATGACCTTAGAAAGCGCTCACTATGAAGATATCGAGGGTCTGCTAGCGGTTGTCGAAAGCGATTTCAAAATGAAGTTCAGCGACGCTGATTTCGCAAACATGAAGAGTTGGACAACTCTGCGACACTATTGCCGACAAGGTGCCGCTTATTGACCCCCAAACAGGCTAAATCTGAACTACAGCGAGGAAGGAAAACTTATCCGGGAGACAAAAATTGGTTAAGGGATTCAAATGGATATGCCTACCAATCACGTAACATCTTGCTGGTGAAAAGATAAATCTCCCAAAGCGCACCATTCGACGATCCAGATCATCATCAGCCTTGGATGCCATTCGCAGGCAAAAATAAACTTTACAGAGACACGAACGTCTTCTAACAGCGCGGTTGCCGACTGACATAATCTCAAACCGGACAGTAATGTCCATTTCCGAACAAATTTAATTCTGAAATTGCCATAGAGAAGATCAGAGGTCACATTCGATGGTTCGGTATGCTAATTGTAGTTGTTGTGAAAGATCAGTTTTCTGGGCTAAGCCTTCTAACTCGTGTTTTGCATTGTATTAAAACAAATTTATGTTTTCAAACTACTTCAAGATCGCTTTTCGTGTACTTTGGCGGAATAAAGTCTACGTAATGCTCAATGTCGTTGGACTGGGTTTTGCTATTGCTTGTTGCATTTTGGCTTACCTTAATTATAATTACCGCGCCAAATTTGATCAGAACCATACGCATGCTAAGAACATTTACCGGCTCAACAGCGAACGGCGAGTTGATGGAACAAAGCAGACTTGGGGCGTTGTGCCTTTACCATTGGCGCAGACTATTCAAAAAGAATTTTCTGGTGCACAACGAATTGCGCGGCTAAGCAGCGCCTCCGTCATTGTAAAACACAAAAACGCTAGCTTCGACGAACACATTCACTACACCGACAAGGCTTTTTTTGATTTTTTTGATTTCCCATTGAAATATGGAAACTTATCTAGCTTCGACAAAGCAGACCAACTCATAATCAGCGAATCCCTGGCAAACAAATATTTCCCTAAACAAATGCCAGTGGGCCAGTCCCTAACGCTAACAGGAGCTGACGGGGATAACAAAGTTTACACTGTGGCCGCTGTAATTGGGAAAATCCCTGAAAATTCAAGCATCCAATTCGACATCATTACCGCTTTTGAAAACGGATTTACCAATGCAGCGGCATTAGCTGACGATTGGTCTAACTCAACGCGCATTACTACGTTTGTGCAATTAAAAAATGAGCAAGCGGCCCCTCTGGTTACGGCTAATCTCATGCCCCTGCTGGCACCCCATAATAGCAATCACAAGGATTGGTCGATAGAAGGGTTTTCACTTCAGCCGTTTTCTGAGTTGGCAACAAGCTCAGACATTGACATGTCCGGCTACGTGTATGGCAGCCAACTGACTTCCAATCCGCGGGGCGTTCTTATTATAGTTCCGGTGATCATGTCCATATTTATTCTCATTATCACCTGCTTTAATTTTACAAATGTTTCCATAGCATTCGCAAGCGGCCGGTTGAAAGAAATTGGCGTTCGCAAGGTGATTGGGGGCCTGAGAAGGGAATTAATCTGGCAATTTTTAACAGAGAACATCATACTTTGCCTTTTGGCATCCACACTGGGCTTATTCTTTGTTAATCTTCTGACACCCAAAATGATTAAGCTTACGGGGATTGACCTTTCGCCCGATCTCGATAAAGATTTTGGATTTTGGCTGTTCCTTTTATTGGTTCCGGTTGTGAGTGCGGTTTGTTCTGGCTTATACCCAGCATTGTATGTTAGTTCGTTTCAGCCCGTCCGCATTCTCAAAGGGAAAACATCGCTTGGCTCATCCAACCGTTTTACGAGATTTCTCCTACTTGCCCAGTTTGGCTTGTCATGTTTTGCATTGGTAGTCGGCATTGTCATGACCCAGAATGCAGCTTTCCAGCAAAAGGCCGATTTCGGTTATGCGATCAACGAAGTTGCGGTTGTCCAGGTAAACAACGCTCAGGAATACCGCGCTTTAAGCCAGGCGGTTCAATCTAATCCTGAACTTAAAAGTGTGGCTGGTTGTGCACAGCAGATTAGTAACGACACATATAGACGAACTGCAAAAACAAAAAGCGGTGAGTTGCAAGCACAAATTGCGCAAGTTGGAGGAAAAGAATATTTTAACACGATGGGAATCCGCTTAGTGGATGGACGTCAATTTCATGACGGTGAAGCAGATGCTGATGAGTCAATACTCGTTAACGAAACATTTGTTGAGCGATCCGGACTCAAGCATCCTATTGGCGAGCAGGTTACCCTTGACAGTACCAATTACACCATTATTGGTGTTGTTAATGATTATAAAGAATTTGGACTACACGATATCGTGCCGCCTTGCATATTACGTTTGGCAAAACCCGAAGAATATCAATATGTGGTGGTGCGGGCAGACAGAGACAAGCTATCCCAGGTTGCAAATTATCTGCAGGGAACCTGGCACAAAGTTGCTCCCAATGTGCCTTACCACGCATTTCTGCAATCGGATTTAATTGAAAAAGAGCTAAGGATGACGCAGGCCTTCAAAACGATATCGTTTTTCCTAGCCATCGTAACTTTACTTCTTTCTGCATCAGGCTTATTTGCCCAAATCTCATTAAACATCGACAAACGCAGCAAAGAAATCGGAATGCGCAAAGTTCTTGGGGCTTCGGTGCTTCAAATAATCGGATCGATCAACCATCGGTTTGTACGCATATTATTGTTCGCGTTTGTCATTGGGTCTTTTTTTGGCTACTTGTTCACAAGCAAATTCATCTTTCGATTCATCTTCAAGTATCACCCGGATGCAGGTCCAGAACCCTATATCATCACTTTTCTGACCATTATCCTTTGCTGCGCGCTGATCATAGGGGCAAAAGTGTATAATGCTGCAACGGCAAATCCAATCGACCGGCTTCGTGCAGACTAAATTATGTTTTTTCGCAGACCAGCCAATGCGGATACCAGAGCGCATGGATGACTACTCGTGGATCTGCTTATGGCGACTCCTGCATCAGCCAACCGTAATGTGCGGTGTTTATTATCGTCAATTTCATGCTGGATAAGTAGCCGTTTCATTCCTTCGTCGTGGGTCTCTAGATCATCCTGTATTTTGAAATCTGCCTCAGGACTTTTTTAAGATTCCGAGCCCCACGAGTTCCGAGTGAGGGCGTCCGGTCGCGTAGCGCAAGATCTTTCCATTGTATCCGATGACCGGCCCTTTTTGGCCGGGTGTGTGATACAATGGTACATCTGGCCGATTGCGGGTAAGAGGCAATCCATCCAGATTTCGTGTATGTTTTACAGATGCGCTTAATCATCGCTTCTTGCAGTTTTGTTAGCTCTCCCATTTTTTCACAAGCCAATCATTGATGTCCTTGTAGCCTTTGTAGCCCTCACTTTCATCCTTGTACTTTTCACTGATCTGCATGACCCGCCTAGTGCACCGCATACCAGCATCATCCCTATCCAGAAAGAGCCGGATCCGGTCATGCTTTTCCAAGTAACCTCTCGCCTTTTCAAAAGTGAGATCTAGTTCTGGATTGTAAAATTTCAGAAACAATCCTGCTTCACAGTACCGCCCATCGCTCCTTCTCGTTTTTGTCTAACAAAAGCGAAGTTAGTTAAGCCGTTCAGCATCAGCCTATCCATAGTAAATTCTCCCAAGGATCAATTGAGCTGGTTTTTATATTTTTGACTCGGAAAATCAAAACAGAAAATCAAAAAAATAACCGCGAAAGAATTGGCCGGTGTGTATGATACAATCAAGAGTATCCCAGGCATAAATGAGCATGTAAAAATTGATTTGAAGATGAGCCTAAAGAATGCGCTGCTACTCACAGGCGATTCGGAAGCCTTTGACAATTACAGCCCGGCTAGAACAGCAATGATCTTCTCGAAATCGCTTCCAAAGGATTTAAACAGGAACGCTCACTAATTTCAGAAGAGTTTCCGCAGCGAACCGGATTAGTCGAACATTTTGAAAAGCTTTTGAAACAATTACACTTTGATTTGTTCGATTTTGATTTAACCAAAAGGAGACCATTTTCAGCATTAGGAATTTTTGATGTTTATCCATTTTGTTTTTATTCCTAATGCGATGAAAACATTAACTGCTGACACGGAAAGTGGATCCGCTGAATTCGGTTGCCTAAAATCAATATAAATGATGACGGCGTATAAAACTTTTGTTTTTGTGAATGCGATTTCTCGAAAACGAAAATTCATATAGGCAATCTATAACAAACGGCCTTTCGAACGCAGCGGTTTCGGAGCTGCGTCCGGAAGGCCATTTTTATTTTTTCGGATAAAAAACAAAATGGGGCTTTCGCCCCACCCGGTCAACTCACTGAAAACAAGTCGGCGCCGTATCTGACAAAATCAGTGCAAAGATCGAATGCTTTTTGTGTGCGGATTTGTCCCGTACCTCCGTAAAGCAGCGACTTTACTTTCGCTTCGTCATCACTGAATTTGCGGACATTTTGAAAGTAACCTGTTACCGCATTATACGCTCCGAAAACTGTCCCCATCGTCGTCGGCAATTGTTGGGTCGGGTTTGACAATGCATATTCATAGACATCCTCGACGATGTTTATAAACTGAGTTGATAGCGCATTTATCTTTCCATCTTTCACATTACCCAGGACTTCGTTATTGGGTGCCATGGCAAACTCGATCAGTTTATTCAGTTGCGGGTCTGTGATTGGCTTTTTACACCAGCTGTTATAAACCTGCCCGATTTCATCACTAAAACGGTTTGAAATGCCCATCACCTGATGAGCCAGCTTCAGACGCTCGGTTGCATTGCTGGTATGTCTGATTTTAATCACATTGGTCATATTGCGCATGGCAGCATTCAGTGTGTTGGCGCAAACGATCCTGACCGGTGTAAAGGCCGCGGTAATACTGCCGCTCCCGTCATGGGAAGTCGTCAAAAAAAGATACTTTTCAATCAGGTCATCCTGCCCTACCCGGATATATTCGGGCAGTTTCGCCGTGATAAATATTTTCTCTCCCTGGCCGAGCGCACCCGCTGTTTCGTACAAAATACCGTCACCATTTACGATGCTGTCAAAGAATGTGAATGCGTCCCTGTTCTGAACAATCTGGTAATCCTTACCCACTACACCCAAAACTGCATTATTGTCTGTTCGCATGGTGCCATAATAGCCCGGGACAGAAATCATTTGTCCGTTTTGATCGCCCATAATTTTTGGTGTGAATAAGCTTGTCTTTTCTACCTGATAATCCAGGCCTGCGTGTGCTATGGCTTCGCTACTCGTCAGGTACTGGTCAATAATTTGACCGAGCCCGTGCCAGGCTTTTTCTTTTACTGAAAAGAAACTGTGGTTACCGGTGTTTTCGTTGAAATTAAGATTGTGAGACATGACCGTAATTGGTTAGAAGTTAGAAATTATTTTTCTTTTCCTCTTCCTCCCGAAATCCCTTTAAATGAAAGTTTGACAAAGAAAAAACGAGAAAAAAGAAAGTCCTTCTAACAGTGGCCCTGTACCGGCCAAAAGGAAACGGAATAAGTGCCCGGGACGCGTAGTCGGGACGGCTGGCGGCTTGATTTACAGCATTCCTATAAAATAAAAAGCCGCCATTATGCCGTAAGCTTTTGGCGGCCTTAAAAATCTGAAATAATATGGGACACTAGTTTAGCTGCCCTTTTGCCGAGTTTGCATTTCAAACGTTTTACAATACTTTGAACTCAGGGACACCTCTTTCAATATTTCCCACCTTGAACAGACCGGTAAAAAACGGCTCCATAAATTCTAATTTTTTGTTAAGATAAGTTAGGCCCTACGTTTTCAGGCCTGAGCTTTTGGCAATCAATAGTTCGTGGTCCTGAATCATCCGGAGAAGCTCCATATTGTTGTGGCTTACAGCATTCAACTACTCAGAGGTCACTATGAAGAGTCATGTATACTCCTATGTAGCGATAATCCAAGCCGATCAACCTATTACCAAAATTTTCCGAATAACTAATTGAGGGTACTAAACGCTTTTTGTATCACAGCAAAGAGGTACATGGCTACTTTCGATGCGAGCGGGCTTACCGTCGAACAGGTCAATACGCTGAATGACAAGGAGCTGGACGACTTTTTCGGAACGGTTAAAGAACAGCCCCCCAAAGACAGGCTACTGAACCTGCAACGTTGTTTTCCAAACATCGATAAAGAGCTTAAGCGGACTGGTGTCACGCGCTATATGCTTTGGGAAGCCTATAAGAAGGAAATTCCTGATGGTTTTGGATATACCCAGTTTTGCTTTCACCTGACCAATTGGAAGGCCCGGGTAAACCCTGTGATGCACCGCCCGGCGGCCCGGCAGGATCACAAGGCGGGCGATAAGCTGTATGTTGATTTTGCAGGCGTTAAACTAAGTATTGTAGATAAGCAGACCGGTGAATTAACTGAGGTCGAAGTGTTTGTGGCTATCCTTGGGGCCAGCCAGCTTACGTATGTGGAAGCGGTCAGCAGCCAGCAAAAAGAAGACCTGATCGCAGCCTGTGAAAATACGTTTCACTATATCGGTGGCGTACCGGCAGCGATTGTCCCCGACAATCTTAAAGCAGCTGTTATAAAAAGCAATAAATACGAACCAACGCTGAACGAAGCTTTTGCTGACTTTGCCGATCACTATGGGACTACCATATTGCCTGCCGGCGCTTATCGGCCAAGAGATAAGGCGCTGGTGGAAGGGGCTGTTAAAATCGTTTACAGCCGCATTTATGCACCCTTAAGGAAGCAAGTTTACAGCTCACTCTCTGAGCTAAACGCAGCCATATGGATTGCCCTTGAGGCCCACAACAACCAACTGTTACGGGGCCGTAATTACAGTCGCAGGCTCCAGTTCGAAGAAGTAGAACGCTCTGCATTGGCACCGCTCCCTGTTCTCCGATATGAGTTCAAGAAGCAACTACATGCCACGGTGATGAAAAACGGGCATGTCTGCCTGAGCGTTGACAAGCATTATTACAGTGTGCCTTACCGGTTTATAGGTAAGAAAATCAAACTGCTGTTCTCCAATTCTTTGGTTGAAGCCTATTACCATTACGAGCGCATTGCCCTGCATAAACGCGTCAAAAGCCCTACAATTATTCTCCCGATAAAGAACATCTGGCCAGTACACATCGGTTCGTAACCGACTGGACACCAGACCGGTTTTTGGAATGGGCTTCCTCAATCCACGAAGACGTAAGTTTTTATATACATAAAATCCTGGACCGCAAACAACATCCCGAACAAGCTTACCGGTCTTGCGTGGGCATCTTGTCCTTCGCCAAAAAGGCTGGTGAACAAAGGTTGATCAGTGTGTGCCAAAGGGCACTTAGCCATGGTATCTACAACTACAAAACGATCCAGACAATACTGGAAAAGAATATGGACCAATATGAAGACAGCCTGTTTGCAGACGAATTGCCCATGCCCCATCATGATAATATCAGGGGCGAAGACTATTACCAATAATCCTTTAAACAAATAATACAATGAACACCGACACATTGGAGAAGTTACGCAAGCTCAATCGCACCGGCGACCCGGTTCCATGGCATGTTCCATGCATTTAAAAGCAGCTTGGAAAGCGGGAAAACGGATGATTACACCGCCGATGAACTTTTAGCTCATCTGGTTGATGCTGAATGGGATGACAGGCATAACCGACGTGTGGAGCGGCAGATCAATTATGCCAGGTTCCGCTACAAGGCGATGGTTGAAAATATCCATTACCATGCTGACCGGAGTATCGAACGTAACCAGATCATGCGCCTGGCCGAATGCTCTTTTATTGCCCGTAACGAGAACCTGTTGATCACGGGCAGTACCGGGATCGGGAAAAGCTATGTGGCATCTGCCATTGGTCACCAGGCCTGTATTCTGGGCTACCGCGTCCTATATGCCAGTACCCCCAAATTATTCGCCCGCTTGAAAATGGCCAAGGCCGATGGGTCCTATATCAAGGAAATTGCAAAGATAGAACGGCAGCACCTGCTCATCCTTGATGACTTTGGAATCCAGCCTTTCGATGCCCAGAGCCGGGCAGCCCTGATGGAAATAATCGAAGACAGACATGGCAAAACATCGCTGATTATTACTTCCCAGCTACCAGTGAGCAAATGGCATGAAGTGATCGGAGAAAAAACCATTGCTGATGCGATCCTGGACCGGATCGTACATGATGCACATCGCGTAGAGTTAAGAGGGGAATCGATGAGAAAAAAACGAAAAATGGAGCCTGAAAACAGCTACCAATAAAAACACTTTTTATTTACTAATTTTGAACCCGCTTCTACAGCATTTTTTGCCTTCGGCCGCCAGCTAACCAGATGGTCAATTTGCCACGGAATCAGGGGTCAACTTCACCGAAATACCCACTCGGGGACAACGGATTACGGCCGGTAAGAAAGCCAAAACTAAATAATTAGTTTCTTAGCGTATATTTTCGCCCATTTGTAACGAAAACCTCAATCTTAGATAGGACCACCGATGCGGCTGTACGACAGGAGACTGTCACGTACAGTTCTGTGAGAGGCTAGGGCTGAAATACCCTTGCCTACTCGACCTCCGATAACCTGCATATTCTTGGGACCATTGAAATTGCCAATGAGCGTGGGATGTCATAACGGCCAGTGAGGCCTCGGAATCAGAAACTAAACCGGAGTATAAATTGCGTAGCTTGAACTCTTTAGTCAGAGGTAAATATCATTCACATTTCATTTCTAACAAAAAGGGTTGTAAAGTAATTCTATGAAGCTATCTCAGGATGATCAGATACTTTGGCAGTTATTCAAAGGCAGCCATAAAGATGCTTTCAAGGAAATTTATTTTGCCCATTTTAATAGTTTATACGAATACGGCCAGCGCATTGCTAGAGATAAAGAGTTCGTGGAAGACGCTATTCACGATCTTTTTATAAAGCTTTGGAATAATAAGGATACGCTTGGCGATGTACAATCCATAAAACCGTATTTGTTGGTATCGTTGCGATCAATTTTATTAAATAAGCTGACGAAAAACAAGCATGTTTCTTATTTTAGTTGGATTGATCAAGAGGATCTGCCTTTTGAAATGGTTTTTTCGGTTGAGTCAGCATACCTAAAACAGGAAAAAGAAATTATTCAAAAACAAGAGCTGTTAAAAGCTCTTAACTCCTTAACTGGCAGGCAAAAAGAAGTAATTTGGCTTCGGTATTTCGAAGATGTGGAGTATGAGAAAATTGCCGAAATAATGGGTATTTCTCTTAAAGCGACCTATAAATTGAAGGCTCGTGGTATCGAAAATTTAAAAGAAATATTAAAGCCGTTAAACAGCAACACTTTAATAATATTGCTCTCTATTATCGCTGCAAAGGACAATTTCTAATCCTCGGTTCCGCCTGGTCCGGCCGCTGCCAATTTGCTTACTTTAATAACTCTTCAGTTTTTTCATGGGTGGTGGCGAAGATCTGGCATGGTTTGAATGTCAAATCGTAAGCTTTTAAGTATATCCTGGAAGCATCAGACATTTGGCCAGCTCTCTCCTCCCGACTTTCGTTCTACTTATTGGATTTTGCAAAGGCGCTTCGTAATATCTCCATTTACTGACAGCCAACATTCCAATTAATATGCTCATAATCAATGAATTGTATAAAGAGAGAACTCTTGATAATTCCCTTAACAATATTGTGAGGGATTCGGCTAAGTTGTTGATTATTAGTGATGTAATTAAATATTTAGCTGATCATACATGGTTAAATACAGCTTAACGAGGTGTTGCCCTTGCGTCTGTAACCGCCTCCTGAAATGAAGTACGCTGATAGGTCCTGTTTATACACATTGGGTTTCAATAGATCCAAAAAAATAAAAAAATATTAACATTTTTGGGGTAAAAAAACTGTTTGAACTGTCATGTGAAATATGTCGTCATTTAATATGGTAGAAAAAGATTACCACGCGTATACTGCCGCGGAATTTCTGGAGGACCTATTTTTTATTAATTGGGTTAAATATGAAATGCCTGAGGATGAGGTATTTTGGAGTAGGTGGATTAGTTCATCTCCTCCGAATCTTAATGAATTTTTCAAAGCGCAAGCAGAACTAAAAGCCATTTTTTCAACAGAAAGAATAGCCATTGACGAAGACGTGTCAATAAATGTTTGGCGCAAGATAGAATCTCAGCTTTTTGAGACGCCGGCGGAAAGGATTAGCAGGGCACAAATGGTTATGCAATTCATCGTCAGGTACAGACTAGCGGCGGCGGTAGTACTGATGGCAATTTTTGGTGCCGCATATTGGCTTTTACAAAGAGGCAATACTACTAAAGCAAACCTGCCGATTAGTACAAAAAGCAGACCTGCCAAAGATATTTTGCATGGCTCGACGAGTGCTACCATTACGTTAGCCGATGGCAGTACCGTGTTGTTGGATGGTGTTGGTAATGGCATGGTCGCCAATGATGGTATTGCAGCTATCGTAAAACAACCGGATGGCACCATTGCTTATCTGGCGAATGAAGGTAAAACTGGCATCGAGTTAACCTACAACACGCTTAATGTTCCAAGAGGAGCTAACATTATCACCCTGAAACTCACTGATGGTACGCAGGTATGGTTAAATGCAGAATCGTCATTAAGATACCCAACTGCATTTGCAGCTGACGAAAGAATGGTGGAAATAACAGGCGAGGCTTATTTTGAAGTGGCTCACAATACACAGGCTCCTTTTAAAGTAAAAATTAGTAGAGCTGGTCAGGATTGCGGGGAAGTTGAAGTATTAGGCACTTGGTTTAATATAAATGCCTATGTCAATGAGCCAAGTATAAACACCACTTTGCTTAAAGGGTCTGTAAAAATTGAAAATGGTGGCAGTAGTAGAATGCTTACTCCTGGCGAACAATCCAAAGTAAATGGAGCCGGCGTTATCAGTATTAACAAAAATGCAAATATCGATCAGGTCATCGCCTGGAAAAGTGGATTTTTTAGTTTTGAAAACGACGACCTAAAAATGGTAATGCAGCGACTGGCTCGCTGGTACGATATAGAAGTTGTGTATCCGCAGGGCTTTCCGAATATAAAATTTTCAGGTGAAATTGATGGAGGACTCTCTCTCAATCAAGTGCTCGTGGCACTTGAAAAACTAAGAATACACTACAAAATAGAAGGAAAGAAATTAATAGTGACACATTAAAAGCGTAGTAAGCCAAAACCTGATGTTCGGGGACACAAGCGGCAAAAATTTAAATTTCTTACATGGAAGCCGGTATAATTCATCTTAATCAAATACAGTAAAACTATGAAACTAACAATTACAGAGAAAGTAACTGGTTGGATACCAAAACTGTTTACAGGATGTTGGCTCACGATGAAACTAGTAACGATTTTAATTGCGGCCACTCTTATACAGGCAAATGCAAGGAGCCATGCTCAAACGATTACCTACTCGGGAAAAAATGTGAATATTGAGAGAGTGTTTAAGGCTATCAAAAAGCAAACTGGTTACGTTTTCTTTTATCGTACTGACGATCTGGCTAAGGTAGAACTTGTTTCTCCTGAGTTAAAAAACGTGATGCTGGAGCCTGCCCTTAATGAAATATTCAGAGAGCAACCGGTTGGATTTGAGATTATCAACAAAACAATTTTTATAAAGTCAAAGCCCGTCAAACCGACAGTGCCGGTTGTGACTCAGACATCGCCACAGGTACCGCCACCCATAACGGGGGTTGTCTTGGATGAAGTCGGTAAGCCTATTCCAGGAGCATCTGTATCTAAAAAAGGCACTACCCTCGGCGCTGCGGCTGACGCAAATGGATCGTTTACACTTGATTTGAAAGCGGGTGATGTAATTGTGATTTCGGCAATTGGTTATAAACGCCAGGAGCTTACAATAAAAGGCAGTGGGGAACTGACGATTAAATTAGAGCCAGACATACTTGCAATGGGCGAAGTGGTAGTAGTTGGCTATGGTACTAAACTGAAAGGAGAATTAACAGGTGCTGTTTCTAAAGTTGGAAGTAAGACATTTCAAGACCGACCACTTACCAATGCAATGAATGCTCTCCAGGGTGCTATGCCAGGAGTGACCGTTGTGAGAGGAAGTGGACAGCCAGGCAATGAGGGTTATAATATACAAATTCGTGGGTCATCTTCTATAAATGGTAATAAGCCATTGGTTTTAATAGATGGTATCCCTGGCGATCTAAATCTCATTAACCCTAACGATATTGGTGACATTACTGTGTTGAAAGATGCAGCTGCTTCGATCTACGGTGCTCGGGCTGCTGATGGGGTAGTAATTGTAACTACAAAAAGAGGAAAGAATGGCCCGCCAGTCATCTCTTATTCAGGAAATTTCGGGATCAAACAGCCAAAGTTTTTAAAGAAAAGAACAACTACCTTACAGCTTGCCGAAATGTACGATGAGGGTATGAGAAACGTAGGTCAGGTTGGTGTTTCTGCTGATGTGTTTGCCAAAATCAAAGCTAATGCTGAACCGGATCCAACGGGATGGCTGAAATACTTAGAAAATTTTCCAGGCTTCTATCAAACTCACAGTTGGATTGATGAGGTATTTGGTCCTGGCTACCAGCAATCGCATAATATCAATGTATCCGGAGGAGGGGAGAATAACAGCTATCTCTTTTCCGCAGGATATCTAAGGAACACGGGTGTATTCAGATATGGTAAAAATTATTCCGACCGCTATAACCTTCGAATGAATTATGACTTTAAACTATCTGATCGGTTAAATTTTGAAACAAAAACCAGTTTCGAAAACCAGCCACGGGTCGAGCCCACTTCCATGGGGTCTACATTATATTTTGTAAACCAAATGGGAAGCTATGTGCCTACATATAATCCCAAAGGACAGCTATACAAATACCAGGGAGGGTTTAGAAATCCTATCCAGTATCTTCAGGAATCGGGCACGCTTACAGAGAAACAAAACCGACTTTCTACCAATGCAAAAGGCACTTATAACATATTTGATGACCTGAAGTTGGTAGGGCAAGTTGGTATAGTTATGGACTTTAATAACGGAAGTACAACCAACCCTACTTTTGCCCAATATAACTGGGATGGAAGCAACTTTAATGTGGTAAATCTTATCAATAACGCGCAATACAGGTATTCCAAAAATATTTACCAGAACTATACAGGGTACCTGGATTATAATAAAACCATAGGCTCCAAACATAGAATTAATGCAATGGTAGGTGCTTCCCGGGAAAAAAATACGAATGAAGGTATAACTATAACAGGCTATAATTTTCCTAATAACGAGATAATGACATTAAACTTGGCGGACAGAACAAAAACGGAGTACGCCAATTTTACAGGTATAGCACCTCTTTGGGCTTTACAATCCTATTTTAGCAGAGTCAGCTATTCGTTCGATAGAAAGTATTTGATAGATGTCACCGCCAGACAGGATATTAGTACAAAGTTCAGTGCTAATAAACGTAAAAGCGCTGTATTCCCAGCTGTTTCAGCGGCTTGGAAAATTTCCGACGAAGCGTTTATGAGCGGCTCTAAAGTGTTTGACAATCTTAAGTTAAGAGCGTCCTGGGGCCAATCAGGTAATCAGGAATTGAACTTTGGCAATTTCGACTACATACCACTTGTTACTATTAGCGGTAATTACCCTTTTGGAACACCTCCAGTAGGGCTCCCAGGCGCATCAACCAGTTTTGCATCAAAGGATAGAACCTGGGAAACAATTGAAACCAGGAACGTAGGTCTTGATTTCGGGTTTCTGAAATCGAGATTGACGGGAAGTCTTGAGCTCTATACTAAAAGCAACAAGAATATGTTGGTAAATGACCAGCTACCCGCTGTATTAGGTGGAACAGCACCAACGCAAAACATTGGTAAGTTGGAAACAAAGGGTTGGGATTTGAGTTTGGGTTGGAATGACCAGGTAGGAGATTTCAGGTACAGCATTTTGTTTAACCTGAGCGATAGCAAAAACAAGTTGCTTGAACTGAAAGGAAATGATGCATATAATGAAGGCTTGGTTAATACGAGAAAGGGGTATTCTCTAGCGTCCTATTTTGGTTATCAGTTTGATGGCATTATTCAAAATTCCGAACAATTAGCCGCTTACCAAAGCCAGTTAACGGGTCTCCCGAATCAGCTAAGTGTAGGAGATGTTAGATATAAGGATGTAGACGGCGATGGAAAGATTACGGCGTTTGGTGATCCGGCAAAAGGAACCAAAGGAGATTTAGTTTATATAGGTAATCGGCTTCCCAGATATACCTATTCATCAAATATTAATCTAGCTTACAAAGGCTTCGACTTAGGTGTCATTTTACAAGGTGTTGGAAAACGTCAGGCGGTAAGAACCGGTGAATGGGCTTACCCTTTTACCTCTGTTTGGATTCAGCCTCTTGAATATTTTTATGGCAAAAACTGGTCGTCTACCAATACAGATGCACCATACCCCCGTATTGTACCTGGAGTCGTGGGTGCCGACCCAGTTAGAGACTGGAATTGGAGATATTCTTCTATGCGGATGAACAATCTTGCATATCTGAGAGTGAAGGTGTTAACACTGGGCTATAACGTGCCTGAAACCTTTGTTAAAAAGATAAGAATGAAAAGTGCACGAGTGTATTTTAGTGCGCAGGATTTATTTACGTTTTCAAGAGATAGCTGGAACAAGTCTTTCGATCCTGAAGAAAATTGGGAACGAACTGATGACCAAACGTATCCTTTTAGCAGTGTAATTTCTTTTGGAATAGATCTAAAATTCTAGAAAATTCAATTTAAAAATATCATGAAATATACTTACTTAAAAATATGCACGATTTCATTCCTGATGTTAGCAGGATGTGAAAATGGACTCGATCTTGTACCAAAAGATGCAGTTAGCGATGTCTCATTCTGGAAAACGTCTGAAGATTTCAAACGAGCAGCCAACAACTTATATAACTCTCTTCCCGGATTCAGTTACGCTGATAATCAATCGGACATCACTACCGCTGCTTCTCCGAATTCGATTAGTAATGGAACATTGCAAACTAGCGAGACCGATGCCATTTGGAATGACGCATTCGTTTATATCCGCGCTTGTAATATAATCCTGTCAAAAGCAAAAGAATCGTCTATTGCTGCAGACTTGAAACCCGTTGTTGCTGAAGCCAAATTTTTCAGAGCGTTCAACTACTGGAAGCTATTCGTTCGTTACGGAGGAGTACCCATTATTGACAAAGAACTGGAAATCAAGGATGAACTCCTTTACGCTCCAAGAGCAACAAGTAAAGAAACAGTCGATTTTATTTTAAAAGATTTAGATGAAGCAATACCCAGCTTACCCAATAAAAGTAAATTGGCCAGTGGCGATATGGGCCGAATAACCGATGCAGCAGGTATTGCGTTAAAGGCCAGAATAGCATTGTTTGTTGGGACTTGGGGGAAATATAGAAATGATGCAACTGCAAACACGTATATAGATTTAGCCATTGATGCTGCAAAGACAATCATGAATACGGCACAATTCTCATTGTATACCGGTAAAGGAGCGGATAGTTATCGCAACTTTTTTCTTGAACCCGGTGAGGATTCACCTGAAACAATTTTTGATCGGCGTTATGCATTCGGAATCCAGGATCATGGTTTTGCCCGTGATGCTGGGTATGGCGCATTTGAACCAACTAAAAAATTGGCAGATATGTATTTATGTGCTGATGGATTGCCTATTGATAAATCGCCGATGTTTAAAGGTTATAATGAATTCTCTTCTGAGTTTCAGAACCGTGATCCTCGTATGACAATGACATTTGTAATTCCCGGTAAAGTGATTAAGCTGGGTTTATATCCATTAGGTACCGCAGCCTGGCCTTTTTATCCACAAAGGAACCCAAAAACAGGTTATACCACATATAAGTTTGTATCAGAAGATCCAGTCGCAAACGCAATGGAGAATCGGTATACGTATGACAATCATATCATCAGGTATGCGGAGATATTGCTTATTTATGCGGAAGCTCTTTTTGAAAAGAACGGTTCTATCAGTGATGAAGATCTTAACAAATCAATCAATTTAATTCGTGCCAGAGCCGGTATGCCAGCATTGACCAATGCTTTTGTAAGTGCCAATGGATTGAATATGCGTACGGAGATAAGGAGAGAAAGAACCATAGAACTTGCAATGGAAGGCTTTAGATATGATGATTTGAGAAGATGGAAAACGGCCGAAACTGAGCTTCCAACCGAAATGAAAGGTATTAAAATTGTGGGTACTCCGTGGGCGATGCCTATTATTATAGAGGGGCAGGACAGGAACCCCTATAAGGATCCTGCTTATCAAACTAAAACAGATGCCAATGGATTTATGATCGTGGAGCCAGCTTCAACAAGGTCTTTTAATCCTATTAAATCCTATTTGCTGCCATTACCTACAAAAGAAATTTTAATAAATCCTAAACTAGTGCAAAATCCGAATTGGTAATATTGCTTACATACAAGCACTCGTCCGGTGAGTAAATTAAGAGGGGTAATTTTCAAATCGAAAATTGCCCCTCTTGCCGAATTTTCTTTGGTGGTAAGAGCAAGAACGTTAGAGAACCTGCCCTGCATAATCCACGAACAATCCGAGCTAAAATATACGAATATCTTGTAGCGCTTCAAGGTGAGCGGAGCGAACTCTTGGCCGACCAGTGCTTCCATTTGCTCATTATGGCGCTGGAAGACTTCAAGGATGGTGCGGGTTTCATTGCTTTTTCCGAGCAAAACGTTCTTCAATGCTTCCGCGGATAATTCCTTATCATCCTCAATCAACATTTTCTTAGCCTGAAACACTTTTGAGCTCAGCATGTCCAGATAGGCGTTGAGCGTGCGGGTGTCTTCTTTTTGGCCAATGCTCTACCCGCATCTACATTCCACCTGGCGGGGCTCCAAAGCTGTTTTGTGGACATTTCGACGGGCTTGCCGTCGACGGTAATTCTGAGGTAAACGTAACGTAAACCATCCTTCTGATTCTTGGCTTGTTTTAGATAGAAAAACAGGCCGAAAGTTTTTTCCAACATTGCGCTAGCATTTAAGTGGTTAAATATCGCGTTACCACGCCATTTGCACAAGATGTTTTTCTCTTGAACAGGTTGTAAATCCGACACTTACAGGTATTTTCCAGCGTCTTTTTTCGCGAATCGTTGAACTACACGAATGACGCTGGAAAACATGGGAATTTTTGCTTTTTTTGATATGATCTGAAAAACAAAAATGCCCGCAAATAATTGATTTACAGGCATTTTGTTTGACTTTGAACTTATTTCAAGGGAGGCCGCCGCGCGGAGGAGACAGGTCTCGAAGCGTATCGACGCCCCGGCCGCAACCTCTAGAATCACAATTTGCGCTCTAACCGACTGAACTACAACCTCCACTTTCAACCACAAAAAAAGGCCCCAAATGGGACCTTTTAAACCTGGGAGGGAGACGGGTCTCGAACCCGCGACCTCTAGAACCACAATCTAGCGCTCTAACCGACTGAGCTACAACCTCCGTTTTCAGGATACAAAAGTAGGAAAAGGTTTGAAGCTTGCAAGACTATTTCTAGTTTTTTTGCAAATTTCAAACCTCTTTTATGTTTTAACCGGATTATTTCGCTGCAACGTAAAGAGCATCAGCGGCTTTCCAGTCCACTACGTTCCAGTATGCGTCGATATAGTCAGGACGTTTGTTCTGGTATTTCAAGTAATATGCGTGTTCCCACACGTCAAGGCCAATAATTGGCGTGCCTTTTACTTCGGCAATGTCCATCAAAGGATTGTCCTGATTTGGTGAAGAAGTGATGGCTACACCGTCAGCTGTCTTGATAAGCCATGCCCAACCCGAGCCGAAACGGCCGATTGATGCTTTTTTGAACTCATCTTTGAAAGCCTGGAATGAACCGAATTTCGCAGTGATTGCTTTACCCAGTTCTCCTGTTGGTTCTCCACCGCCGGAAGCTGAAAGTGATTTCCAAAAGAAAGAGTGGTTCCAGTGTCCACCGCCATTGTTACGAACAGGTGCTGGCGCTTTGCTGATATTGGCGATTATTTCTTCAATTGATTTGCCTTCAAGGTCTGTTCCGGCAACTGCTGCGTTCAAGTTGGTAACATATGCCTGGTGGTGGCGGTCATGATGTATTTCCATCGTCAATGCATCGATATGCGGCTCCAATGCATTGTTGGCGTAAGGTAAAGGATCGAGTGTAAAAGCCATTTCTAACTAAGTTTATGATTATTAAATATGATTTCCTGAATTTGTAACAGCGTAAAAACTGTTTATGTTCTTAATCTCCTAAAAAATTTGAGGAGCAGGTCCTGTGCTTCATCGGCCAATATCCCATTTATCAACTGTGTTTTAGGATGTAAAATATTCGTGCCTAGCTTGGAAAAACCACGTTTTTCATCGGAAGCGCCATATACTACCCTTTTCATCTGCGTCCAATATAGTGCTCCCGCGCACATCACACAGGGCTCAAGTGTCACATACAAAGTACAATCCTGAAGATATTTACCGCCCAAATGGTCCGCAGCAGCCGTAATGGCGATCATTTCCGCATGCGCCGTGACATCATTGAGTTTTTCTGTCTGGTTGTACCCTTTGCCAATAATCCGCTCCCCTGCCACCACCACGGCTCCCACCGGAATTTCTCCTTCTTCAAAAGCAATTGCAGCCAGTCGCAATGCCTCGGACATAAAATACTGATCAATGATGTCGGCCTGAATGTTCACGAACCCTTTATTTTAAATTTTAAATTCAAAAAAGAAGGGCATTCTGTGCGATTGCAAAGACATGCCCTTCTTAACAGTTCACTCTGGAAACTATTGTTTCATCACACGATGAACAGAGGTATGATTTCCGTTCTGTATCCGTATCAAATACAGTCCACCGGCGTAATTTGACAAATCAACTTCGGTAACTTTTTGTTTTATCTTTTTATCCATCATCGTGCGACCACTAAGGTCAATGAGCTCAATGACTGACTGTTTGGCCGATATCGGCTCATCCAATTCAACAATACATTTATTATCCACAATCGTAGGATACACCTTAACAAACGTGACCACAGGAGGCTCTACACCTAAAATCGGATCAACCTGGATCCTGGCGGACCCGGTGCCCTTCGCCACTGTACCGCACACGTTAACAATTGAATTGATCGTGTATGTGGTCGTAACCTTTGGTTTTAGTAAGAAAGTATAAGGCGTGATTGTAGCAGTTATTGAAGAATCTTTCGTGCCGTTATTCAGATTAAAGGTCCATGGTGCCTTCCCAAGAAAATCAATTTTCAAATCCGCATTTTCACCAAACAATATCGTCTTGCTTCCCGAAATAGCCCCCGAAGGTAACGGGTTGACGGTAAGCGTAATGCTGGCAACGATGCTACCAGGAACGGGCACTGCATCTAATGGCGCTGCCGCACTGACCACTCTTACAAAATAAACACCCCCTTTGAGCGTATCGGGTATGGTAGCGCTAACCTGGTTTGCCGTGGCGACGGAGGGAATGCTCTTAAATTTCGAATCCTCGTTCACCGTAGATAACTGTACCTTGAAGGTATTCCCGGTGGGAAATGTACCAGACTGCTGAAAGGGAACCTGGAATGTTTTACCTGCACAAATTTCTGCAAGAGACGGGTTGCCGGTCGTGATCGTAGGAACACGCACAGTTACCACGGCACTTCCAAATGGCACGCCCTTTCCGCAGGTGTTTGAAACTTCGGTAACAACGTAGGTAGTTGTTGTAGTTGGTTTTACTGACAAATCGACAATTGCGTTATCTGACGAGTTGCTGACACCATTTGATAATACGTACGTCCAGGGTCCATCACTGGTAAAACTCAACCTGATCGTTGCTGCTTCCCCAAAAGCAATTGAAGTACTCCCGGAAATGGTTGCGGTGGGAAGTCCTTTGATGTGAATCCGGATTTGCTCTTTCGGGCTCTCACATCCATTACTTCCGGTCTGCGTAACATAGAATGAGTAATCTTCAACCTTGTCCGTAAAAGGAATAAAAGGAGTGGACTGAGAAGTTGTTGTATTGGCGTCACGATACCATTTCAAATTTGTACCGGTTGCAGAAAGCGGCACCGCTGGAGCACTCTGGCAAAAAGCGAAGGAGGTCTGTGTCACCGGTTTTGGCGTTGTTTTGATCAATACATCAATTTTTGCCCGATCACCGATGCAACCATCCAGCGTTTGCGCCACATAATAAGAGAACGTACCGCCGTCTAACGTAGAAGGTGAAGGAGCATTTGGCGAAGATGTCCCACCAGAAGACTGAGTTCCGAACCAGTTAAGAGATGCATTGGCCATCGGGGAAGCATTCAAAGGAGACGATTGTACAAACTGGCAATATTCGATTAGTGAACCAGAAACACCAGGCGCGCCAGGCAGTGGTTTGATCGTAACATTCAACGTCGCACGAGGACTTTCGCAGCCGTTTGTGCCGGTTTGGCTTACGTAGTATGGCGTGTTTCCGGCGGAAGACCTCGAAGGGGTCGGTGCAGTAGATGAAGCGCTACCTCCCGTTGAGTTAGTACCATACCAATTTAGCATGCCTCCTGATGAAGGTGTTGCGATCAGCGCTACAACCGGAGAATTCTGGCAATCGTTTACGTTTGTAACTGCTGGCGCAGAGGGTGTAGTTCTCGCCCCACAACTAACAATGACATCAATTTTAACGCGTGGGCTTTCGCAAGAGCCAACCGGTGCATACTGACTTACCCAATAACTTGTTATACCCAAAGTCGCTGTTGATATTGTGGGAGGAACGACCGATCCCACCCCTCCAGTTTCCGCAGTATACCAACGTAAATTTGTACCTGTTACGGATGACGATAGTGAAACAGGAGTATCTCCGAGCTCATAATTTTTATTTACTACTATCGGCGATGCTGGTGCAACACAAGCGGTTACGGTAACGGTCAGCTTCGCACGAGTACTTTCACAGGAACCTGGTGTTGCTGACTGTGTAACCCAGTAGTCGGTCACACTTGGGGATGCGGTAGACACGGTTGGAACGGTAGATGAACCGGTTCCGCCAGAAGAAGCCGTATACCAAAGTATATTTGTACCAGTTACCGAAAGTAAAAGTGATACAGGCGTCTCACCTGTAACGTAATTCTTATTTGCTACAACGGGTGCAACTGGTGGAACGCAGACAGCAGTTACAATCACATCAATCTTGGCACGGGGACCTTCACAACCATTCAAGGTCTGGCTTACGTAATAGGAAGTTGTTCCGGCAGACGCTGTAGAAGGAGTGGGAGCTCCACCTAAGGCCGAGCCGTTGGTTGCGACGTCATACCATTTTAAAGCAGTACCTGCTGCGGTTAATGGGATGGCGGATGCCCCAACATTATAATTAACAGGACTGGTAACAGTAGGTGCAGCTGTTGCGCAAGTGACAATCACATCAATTTTTGCACGGGGACCTTCGCAGCCATTTAGTGTCTGACTTACATAATACGACTTGGTACCAATTGCTGCGGCGGTGGTTAAAGGAGTAGGCGCTCCACCCAATGCGCTGCCATTGGTTGCGACGTCGTACCATTTCAGCGCGGTACCAGTTGCGGTTAACGCCACTGCGGCTGCGCCGACATTATAGTTGACCGGGCTTGTAACAGTAGGCTCAGGAGTCGCACAAGCACCAACGATCACGTCGATTTTTGCACGGGGACCTTCACAACCATTCAAGGTTTGGCTTACATAATAGGAAGTTGTCCCAACAGAGGCTGTGGAAGGAACGGGCGCTCCGCCTAGGGCCGAACCATTGGTTGCAACGTCATACCATTTCAAAGCTGTACCTGCTGCAGTCAATGCAACCGCAGATGCACCAACCGAATAATTAACAGGACTTGTAACAGTAGGTGCCGGAGTCGCACACGTAACGATCACATCAATTTTTGCACGAGGACCTTCGCAACCATTTACGGTTTGGCTCACATAATAAGATTTCGTACCAATAGCCGCAGCGGTTGTTAAAGGCGTTGGAGCAGCACCTAACTCGGTACCATTGGTTGCAACATCGTACCATTTCAAGCCAGCACCAGTTGCAGTTAATGCCACTGCGGCTGCGCCAACATTATAATTAACAGGGCTGGTAACGGTTGGCGCTGGTGTTGCACAGGTCACAATTACATCAATTTTAGCACGAGGCCCTTCACAAGAATTTAACGTCTGGCTTACGTAATAAGACTTTGTTCCAATAGCTGCGGCAGTTGTCAAAGGCGTTGGAGCAGCACCTAACTCGGTACCATTGGTTGCAACATCATACCATTTCAGAGCAGTACCAGTTGCAGTTAACGCAACTGCGGCTGCACCAACATTATAGTTGACAGGGCTTGTAACAGTAGGCGCAGGAGTCGCACAAGCACCAACGATCACATCGATTTTAGCACGAGGTCCTTCACAGCCATTCAACGTCTGGCTTACGTAGTAGGAAACAGTTCCAACTGACGCCGTGGAAGGGGTAGGCGCTCCACCTAACGCTGCACCATTGGTTGCAACGTCATACCATTTTAACGCAGTACCAGTTGCAGTTAATGCAACCGCAGATGCACCAACCGTATAATTAACAGAACTGGAAGCTGTCGGTGCTGGAGTTGCGCAAGTAACGATCACATCGATCTTTGAGCGGGGACCTTCGCAGCCGTTCAATGTCTGGCTCACATAATAGGACTTTGTGCCAATAGCAGCTGCTGCTGTAGAAGGCGTAGGAGCTCCACCTAAGTCGGTGCCATTGGTTGCAACGTCATACCATTTTAAGCCAGTACCTCCTGCGGTTAAAGCAACGGCTAATGCCCCAACATTATAATTAACCGGGCTGGTAACAGTAGGTGCAGCTGTTGCGCAAGTGACAATTACATCAATTTTTGCACGGGGACCTTCACAACCATTTAACGTTTGGCTTACGTAATAGGACTTCGTACCAATTGCAGCAGCTGCGGTTGAAGGTGTAGGTGCTCCGGGTAAGGCGCTGCCATTGGTTGCAACATCATACCATTTCAAGCCTGTGCCAACTGCTGTCAAATCAACAGCCGTACTTCCAACATTGTAATTCACTGGTGTAGTAACGGTGGGCACAGGTGTTGCACAAGTGACGACAACATCGATTTTGGACCGCGGTCCTTCGCAGCCATTCAATGTCTGGCTTACATAGTAAGATTTCGTACCAATCGCGGCTGCGGTTGTTAAAGGCGTGGGAGCTCCACCTAAGTCGGCACCATTGATTGCAACGTCATACCATTTCAAAGCAGTACCAGTGGCAGTTAGTACCACTGCGGCTGCACCAACATTATAGTTGACAGGGCTTGTGACAGTGGGCGCAGGGGTTGCACAGGTAACAATCACATCAATTTTAGCACGTGGTCCTTCGCAGGTACTCACGGTCTGACTCACGTAATACGACTTCGTACCAATCGCAGCAGCGGTCGTTAAAGGCGTAGGAGCCCCACCTAAGTCGGTACCATTAGTTGCAACATCATACCATTTCAAGCCAGCACCTGTTGCAGTTAAAACAACTGCCGCTGCTCCAACATTATAGTTAACAGGACTTATAACAACAGGTGCAGTGGGTATCGCATTTATCGTAAATGCAGCGCTTGCCGGACTCGTTACCAAAGGCACCGCCGGAGTAGCCGTTAGGACAAGCACGACTTGTATTTTATATGTTGCCCCCGCAGCAGTTCCTGAAGGTATTGTTACACTAATCGGGGACGCCGCTCCTGTTCCGAGATCCAGCGCACTGGTAAATGATCCGGCAGCATCTGATAATTGTACCTTAAAGGAAGTCAGCGGCACCGTAACACCCGATGGAGTAAAGGAAACCGACACGTTGCTGCCAACACAAACTGGGTTTGGAGTTACGGTTGGAGCTGAAATGCTGGTCTGCGCAAGCGAAGAAAGCGCGAATATTAGAGTAGCAAAAATGGTAAAAATCCCTTCTTTAATAAATGTTCTTTTCATGTATCAATTAAATATCATTCCACATACCTGTTTGAAAGGTAAAGTTAGAGATATTTTTTTAATACATTCCCACACAATCAGGGAAGTAAAGTCTTCCTTTCAGTGAGTGAAGCGTAAATCACATCCTGGATTCTTCGGCGTGTATGCTGAGCGGTAATACTGGCATTTTCGGCGTCCGGATGTACGCGATTTGATAAAAAAACGAATATCAGATCTTCATCCGGATCGGCCCAAACCATGGTTCCTGTGAAGCCTGTGTGGCCAAAAGAATTGACAGAAGCCTGCGACGAAACATTGGCACTGTTTCCGTCTGCCGGTTTTTTATCCCAGCCCAATCCTCTGTGATGGGACTCATCATACAATCGGCTGAAGAAAGGCACCGTTGCCGGCTCGAAAAATCTTTTACCGCCATAGACCCCTTTCCAAAGATTCATTTGCATCAGCACGGCCAGGTCATTAGCGGTTGCAAACAAACCCGCGTGCCCCGCCACACCTCCAAAAACGGATGCCATCTGATCGTGGACAGTACCTTGAATCAACTGACTACGAAAACGATAATCCTGTTCTGTTGGCGCAATTTGCTTTTCAGGAAAGCGTCTCAAAGGATTAAATCCCAGGTAACCCAAACCAAGCGGTTCATAAATATTATTTGCAACAAAAATGTCCAATGGCTGGCCTGTCACTTTTTCAACAACCTTCTGCAACGTCAAAAAGCCCAGATCACTATACACATATCCATACGAGCCCGACTTTTCCTTTCTGTTATTCATTGGAGACTTAATCACCCATTTCCACACAGAATCGCGCAAGGCCCCCTTGGCAAAAATCTTGGGAGCGACCTGCAGGTAATAAACGCTATCTGGTCTCGAACTGTAATATTCAGGAAGAAGGCCGCCTCCGCTGGTTTTGGTCCGCTCCCACAATGGTGGATAAAATGACACCAGACCCGACCGATGCATCAACAAATCCCTGATTGTAAAATTCTCTTTGTTGGTGGCCAAAAGCTCTGGCAAATAGTGCGAAGCCCTTTCATCCAGTTCTATTTGCTTGCGATCATATAGCAGCATCACCGATTGCAATGTCGCAGCCACTTTTGTCACCGATGCCACATCATAAAGTGTCTCCGGATTAACCCGCTCAGCCGTCTTATAATTCAGGTTCCCAAATTCTTTGTCATAAATAATCTTACCCTTTCTGGCAACCAGCACCTGACAACCGGGAAAAACGTGATTGTTTATGGCATCTGCTACAATATCATCCACCTTTTTCAAAGCCGCACCGCTTACGCCAACGCTTTGGGCTGTCCCGTAACTGAGACGGTTTAATGGTTCAGTCGAAATTCCACTTCCCGCTTTATACGAAAGTACAGAAACAGGCAGTCGGCCACTTGCGGGAATGGCTCCAAAAATAATCTGGGGAACAATTTCCTGCTGCGCTTCGCCGTCCTGACTTGCACAGATCAATGCGTCGGTCTCCGGGAAAAACTGAATGCTATACGGATTTCCAAATAAACAGAGAACCACCTTCTTGCCTCTTTCCTTCAATTGTTTGACAAAATCGACCGTTTCCGTGGTTACACCATAATACCTTTTAGGATTTGAAGCGATTCCCTGAACACCCACCACCACTACATCGTAAGGTTTGAGGTAATCCAGCATCTCTGTTATTTGCTCCTGCGTAGACGGCGCGTCATAAAACGTAAAGGAACGCATCGGTTTATAGGACGACAACATCTTTTGAAATGTAGCCCCTTTCCCTTCCCCAACCGTCACGGAAGCAATGTTCAGATCTGTAATAGAACCAAATGGCAAAAGTCCGTTTTCATTTCGCACAACCGTGACAGAGGCTTCACAAAGGTCTCTGTACAGATCCTTGCTTTGGTCCGTATTCAGGTCGGTGTAAAGATTAGCTAGTTTAACAGGCTGATATTTGCTTAGTCCCGCCCAATACTTGGCCTGTAGAATCCGCTTTACCTTGTCGTCTAAAAATTTCTGACTGATCGTTCCCTGGCCAAGCGCTTCTTTGATACGGCTTACCGTCTCACCCACATTTTCGGGATATAACAACACGTCATTGCCTGCGACAAGCGCTTTCAAATTCACGTCCGCTGCTTTTCCTGTTTTCAACACGCCGCGCATATTCATGGCATCGGTAAATACAAGACCTCTGAAACCAAGTTCTTTACGAAGAAGTCCTGTAATCACTTTCTCGGAAAGCGAACTTGCCAATTGAGGTGTGTTGTCCAGTGCAGGAATTGACAAATGACCGCTCAATACGCCCATGAGACTATCGGCAATCATCTGACGATAAGGATATAAATCGACCTCTCTCATTTTTTCAACAGAATGAGAAAGGACAGGCAGGGTGAAATGCGAATCAGCATCCGTGTCGCCATGCCCAGGGAAATGCTTCGCCGTTGCAATGACGCCATTTCGCTGCAGACCTTTCATGTATGCCACTGCCTTCCGCGTTACGTTCTCCCTTTCTTCGCCGAAAGATCGCACGCCAATCACCGGATTGTCGGGATTGCTGTTGATGTCGGAAACGGGAGCGAAATTAATTTGAATGCCCAAGCGTCGACATTGCTTGGCAATATCAGCTCCCATACGGTAGATCAGCTGATCATCCTGAATTGATCCCAGCACCATTTGCTTTGGAAATGAGATGGTACTGTCGAGCCGCATACCAAGCCCCCATTCGCCATCAATACCTACGAAAAGAGGGACACGCGATTCGGCCTGATACCTGTTGGTTAATTCGGCCTGACGATATGGGCCACCTTGAAAGAAAATTAGCCCTCCTATATTGAACTCACTGATCAACCGATCGACGTAGCGGTAATGAGATTCGTCCCGATTGGAAAAAGTAGCCACCATAAATAGCTGCCCGATCTTTTGTTCAATAGTAAGAGACCTTAATGTACTGTCCACCCATTCACTTTCAGGAAGCACGACGACCGGCACGGATCTTCTCGCTGGAGCACTTTTGATTTTAGGTTCAACAACTTTGGATACAGGTTGCAGGGGCTGAACGGATACCCCCATAAATTTCCAGGCTACGGATACAACCGAAGTAAAGATCACAAGAAACACCACCACCACGCTAAACCTTACCCTGGTTCTCAACCAAATTTTCATATCCGGACTTTACACTTTCACTGGAGCGTTGTTACAAAAATTTCAGCCACTCTTGAACCGTTCGCAACAAAGATTACAATAATAACAAATTTCACAAAGCATAAAATCTGCGAAATATATGTTTTAAGTATATTTTAATATTTTAAAAGAATCGTTCAATGATTAAAACCATCAACGCTATTTCGTCAGGTTCCTGAAAATCTCTTCCATAGAATCCCCTTTCTGCCGTAATGTTTGTAATGAGGTGTCGCTCACCAGATTGCCTTTGCTGATTATGATGACGCGATCACACAATGCTTCCACTTCCTGCATGATATGCGTGGAAAACAGCACCGTTTTGTTGTGGCCCGCATTACGGATCAGCTCCCGGATTTCAATGATCTGGTTCGGATCAAGACCTGTCGTCGGTTCATCCAGAATAAGCACCTCCGGGTCGTGAAGAAAGGATTGGGCAAGACCTACACGCTGACGATACCCCTTAGACAACTGACCAATCTTCTTCCGTTTTTCAACTTCAAGGCCACAGAGCGCAATCATTTCATCTACCCGCAGTCTCAATGCCGATCCTCCCATTCCATAAAGCTTTCCGGAAAAAATCAGGAACTCCTTCACGTACATATCTGTGTAAAGCGGGTTGTGCTCCGGTAAGTATCCTATCGCACGCCTGGCGGGCATTGCCTGTGTAGTCACATCAAAGTCAGCCACTTTTGCTGTACCCGATGACGGTCGGAGATAACCCGTCAGAATTTTCATCGTGGTAGATTTCCCCGCTCCGTTAGGCCCCAAAAACCCAACAATTTCTCCTGGTTTAAGCGAAAATGAGATCCCATCAACAGCGCGCTGACTTCCGTATATTTTGGTAAGATTATTAACCTCGATCGACATATAATGATTTGTAAATAGTCACACAAAAGTACGTTTGGAGGCTTAAAACAGATTGACCCGTTGCCTGCCGGGGAACCTGACAAACAGCGGATCAATTTTACCTATTCATATTTTTGCTGTCAAACCTTTAAGAACAATTTGTTACGGTAAAGTAAATACATGAACGACCATTGTACCAAAATAAATGCAATCACACCGCCTACAGCCTTGACCGGGTCAGGAAAGAAGCCCAAAACACCCCCAAATAGCGCTTCGGCTGTGTATTCGAAATCGATGTACCTTCCTATCATATAGATTACAATAGAATTCATCCCGATGACAACAAAAAAGAAAGTCCAGCGACGGTAATTAAGTACGTCCACAATCCAGTAAAACAATGCGAGAAGCAAAACGCTGAAACCCCCTGCGCAAAGCACAAACGAGCTGGTCCAGAGGTTTTTGTTGATAGGAAAGAAATAATCCCAGACCACGCAAAGCAGCAAACTCGTTATCCCGGCAGCCAGCAGATATACCACTTTGTTGTTTTTCGAAAGGGTCTCTTCGCTGGTCCGCAAAAGTTCACCGGAAAAAATGCCCATCAATGCGGTTCCAATTGCCGGGATCGTAGATATAAGTCCCTCAGGATCATGAATTTTCAAATGCAGCCTTCCCGGGATCAGCATTTTGTCAAAATAACTGGCTGGATTACAGTCTATCGTCATCATTCCTGCCCCACAACCCGGAACCGGGTACAACATCATAAAAGCATAATATCCCAGAAGCAAACCTGCAAACCATATCCATCGCGCTCTTACACCCGTGTACAGATAGATGATCTGAGCGAACATACCCGCCAGCCCTATCCTTGCCAACACACTCGGGTAACGCATGTCACTCCAGTCAGAGTGAAAAATTCCATTGTTATAAATCACCCCAAGTAACACAAGAATGAGTCCCCGCTGGATCACCTTCCGGATCAACTGCGACGCTGGAACACCTTTTTCTAAACGGCTTCCGAGAGAAAAAGGAACGGAAACGCCGGCCATAAAAAGAAATGTTGGAAAAATTAGATCATAAGCACGAAACCCGTTCCAATCGGGGTGTGTAAGCTGTTGCGCCATAAAAACGGCCCATGACCAACCCGTCACCTTTGCCAGCACAGCAAAAATATCTTCGCCACCCGAGATCCAAAACATATCAAAACCACGGAGTGTGTCCAAAGACAAGAGCCTTTGAGAGGGAGAACTTTCTTTCATAAATTAGTGATCGGGTAGGAAGTAAAATTTGTAATAAGCTGAATGATTTTGAAATTAGAGCCTGTTTAAATTTAGAATATAAAATTGTTTACTACTCGTTTTTTGAGCGAGACAAGGCAAATTTTGCTGAGATAGCCAAAGCTATCTCAGCAAAATTTAACGCAGTTGCAGCCAGAAAACAGCATAAACAACTTATCATTTGAATTTTAACAGGCTCTTAAACTAAAACACAATGACAATTACTGGATTCTTTATCTAAAATACTATTGACAAGCACTGCCGTGCTTTCATTTTATTGAAATAAGTCTACAATTCAGGAGTCTGAACGGCCGCTCGTCATGGCCCGCGGACATTCCAGCTTCGGCATCGCCTCCTTCCAAACTCAAATATGCCCTTTGATCAAACTTTAATTAAAATAATTTGGTTGACACATCAACCTATTATACATTTGTACCATCAATAAATCACAACCATGAAAGAGTACAAGATAAGCCGCGACGACATGAAGCAAACACTTCCATTTATGCTTGGATATGTTACTAAGCTGGTGTTTAAAAAACTGAATTCCGCACTGACTCAGGAAGGGATCCCCGTCCTTGCGGAACAACTTCCCATTTTGATGGTTGTATATTTCCAGGAACATGCACTAGCGCAACAGGATATTGCCAACGTCCTTCAGAAAGACAAAGCGGGAATTCAACGGTCCATTCAAACATTAAACAAAGATGGCTTTCTAAAAATCGAGAGCGATTTAGAGGATAAAAGAAAGAACCTGATTTCCTTGACGGCAAGTGGAAAATTTGTCTGCGAAAAAGTACAAACGCTGGCCTTGAGTTTTCATAACACGATTATGGAAAATTTTACGCAGGACGAAAAGACGACTTTAACCTCGCTATTGGATAGAGTTGCGGCCATCATTGAAAAATAAAATTTTTTAACCAAATAGTTGATATATCACCAGTAGCTATGTCAACTAAATATAGATCAAGAATAAAGTAGATAAATACCACAAGATGAAAACAAACCGAATGATTGGAATACTGGGACTGATGCTGATTTCAGGCAGCGTTTTTGCCCAAACCAAGCTCAGCCTCAAAGATTGTATAGCATACGGCCTGAAAAACAATGGAAATGTAAAGCTTGCTCAAATAAAGGAAAGCATTGCTGAACAGCAAACCAGGGAAGCGCTTTCGGCGTACTTGCCACAGGTAAACGCTACTGGCGCACTGGACGACAATATTAAATTGCAATCCACGATCATCCCAGCTGGTTTTGGAGGATCAACAGAAGCGAGACGTCTTACGTTGGGGAGCAAATATTCTTCAAACATTTCGGCCCAGGCCGATCAGGTTGTATTCGACCAGGCACTATTGACCGGGCTAAAAGCAAACAAACCAAATATTGCCAACGCGGCTTTGAATGCCCAAAAGACAAAGGAGAACATTATCTATAATGTTGCGAACAGTTATTACCAGGTTTTTGTAACGACGCAGCAAATCGCATTGCTTAATGATAACCTGAGCAAAACCCAGCAAATTTTAGAAACGCTGCAACTTCAACTGGATAACGGGGTAATCAAAAAAGTAGACTACGACAGGACCAAAGTGAGCCTGAATAATATCAAATCACAGCTTACACTTGCAGAAAGTAACCTTACGCTTTCCAGAAATCAATTGAAATTCCAAATGGGTATGTCGCTGAGCGAGGAAATTGAACTGACCGACAATCCGTTGAACAAACCGTTCCAGTTGTACCAGCCAGGCCGCTTCGACGCTTCCAATTTATCAGATTTTAAAATACAGAAAACGAACATGCAGCTGCAGGGTATAGAAAAGGATCGAATCCGTGCCGGTTATCTTCCAAAAGTTTCTATTTACGGACGCTATGGTTATCAGGCACTTGGGAATAATCTGGGCACATCCTGGGGAAACTGGTTCAGCTTTGGTGCTGTGGGTTTAAAACTTACCATACCCGTCTTTGACAGCTTTAAAAGAGATGCCCAATGGAAACAGGCAGATCTTAACCTGATGACGCTAAATGAACAGCTCAAGTTAAACGTCCAAAATTACGAGCTTCAAAACAACAACGCCACCACTCAATTACAGAAAGCGAGGGTAAATCTGTCCAGTGACGAAAGTAATGTGACTTTGGCAAAAGAGGTGTATGAAGTAACCACCCTGCAATACCGCGAAGGCACCATACCGCTTTCCGATTTGCTGAATGCAGAGCTATCCTATAAAGAAGCACAAAGCAACTACATCAATTCCATGCTGAGCTACTACCAGGCGCAACTTGGAATTGAGCAATCACAGGGCTCTCTTACAGCATTTTACACAGAACTTCCATAAGCAAAGTAATTAAAACATAAATCACACCAGAAGCGAAGCCACGAAAGCCAATCGCTGACGACTCAAAGCTAACAGCTCAAAAATCATGAAAAGAAAATTAATAATCATCGGTTCTATTGCACTCATCGGTATTCTGATCGGCTTCCGTCTGGTTGCTAATAAGTCAAAGATCGATGCAAAAAATAAATTGCCCGAAAATAAAGGCGTCACCATTCCCGTGACAGTGGCTACCGTTGAAGAAGCAAGTACCGATCAGCAACTTACCCGCACGGGAAGCCTGATCCCATTTAAAGAAGCGGACATTATGGCTACGACCGCGGGCAAGGTAATGGCTGTAAAATACGAACTTGGAAGCTACGTCGCCAAGGGCGCTACCATCGTAAATGTCGATAGCAGATTAAAGGCTTTATCGCTTCAGGCGACCGAGCTGAACATCAATAAATTAAAAAAAGACACCGATCGTTATACCAAACTTCTTGCAGGAAATGCTGCGACCGAAGTTCAGGTTAACGATACGAAGTATAATTATGAAAATGCATTGAATCAGGCTGAGCAAATCAAACAGCAAATCGAAGATGCCACCATTCAGGCTCCTATAAGCGGTCGTATTGTAAAAAAGAATATTGAACCAGGTGAATTTGTGAATGTAGGTGCTTCGCTCGGGACGATCCTCGACGTTTCAAGATTGAAAGTGCAGGTTAACATTGGAGAAAACGATGTGTATAAATTAAAAGAAGGGCAGCATGTTAAAGTGCACACTGAGATCTATCCGGACAAAAACTTTGATGGTGTAATATCCTACATCGCCCCACAAGGTGACGAATCACACAATTACCCGGTTGAAATCGTCATTCAGAACTCTGGGAACCTGAAGGCCGGAACCTTTGTGTCGGCATCCTTTTCTCAAAAATCGAGTCAACCTGCCTTACAGATTCCACGCAGCTCGCTGGTAGAAAGTATCCGTAATCCGTACGTATATGTTTTGGAAAACAAAGTTGTGAAACAACGCAAAATCGAGGTAGGCCGCGAATTTGGTGAAAAGATCGAAGTATTGTCCGGACTGAAAGCAGGCGAAACCGTGGTGACGACAGGACAAATAAACCTGAGTGAAGGCGCTCCTGTTCAGATCGCGAAATAATTATTCCTCATTGAAAAATTCAATCCTATGTCTATCACAGAAGTAGCCGTAAAAAGACCGCTCTTCATTACGGTTGTGTTTACCGTATTGATCCTGTTCGGCTTTATAAGTTATAAACAATTGTCTTACAATCTCTTGCCAAAATTTGAAGCAAACGTTGTGAGCGTAATGACCACATACCGGGGTGCCGCTGCGGACGAAGTTGAAATCAATGTTACCAAACACATTGAAGATGCAGTCTCGGCCATAGAAGGTTTGGATCAGATCAATTCAACTTCTCAGGAGGGTGTTTCCTCCGTGATCATCCAGTTGAAACAGGGGATCAGTGTTGACCTTGCTCAGCAGGAAGCCCAACGCAAGGTGGAGCAGGTAATTTCTTTGCTACCTGACGATGCCGATCGCCCCGTTATAAATAAATTTTCGACTGACGAAATTCCGGTTTTAAGAATGGGGGTAACGGCAAATTTATCGCCATCAGAACTTTATGACCTGATTGATGATAAGTTGAAACCACAGCTCTCCAATGTTCCTGGCGTAGGTCAGGTAACGATCATTGGTGGAACAGAACGTCAGATTCAGGTAAATGTAAGTCAGGAAAAATTAAAAGCATATCATCTTTCCATCGGACAGATCTCGATGGCGGTAAACAATGCAAACACTTCTTATCCAGCTGGACAGGTAAAAACCCAGGAGGATCAGCTATCCATTCGTTTTGATGCGAAAATTACTACCGTTGATAAACTCAGAAATACGATTATCGGCAAATCGTCCAACGGAGGACAGATATTCCTAAAAGACGTTGCAGAGATTGTGGATGGAATCGCTGACGCAACGGCTGTGAATCATATCAACGGACGCCCTTCTGTGGCACTGCAAATCCAGAAACAGTCTGATGCCAATGCCGTCGAAGTAAGTAAGTTCACACGTGAAAGATTGACAAAACTTGAAAAGCAGTATGAATCTGCGAATCTAAAGTTTAACATCGCTTCCGACCAATCTATATATACGTTAGCTTCGGCAAATGCCGTAGTTTTTGATCTTGGACTCGCTGTACTGATCGTATCGTTTGTGATGCTTTTGTTCCTGCATAGTTTCCGTAGCTCGCTCTTCATTCTGGTCGCCCTGCCTTCCTCAATGATTCCCACATTTATTCTGATGAGCGCCTTGGGATTCTCCCTGAACCTCATGACTTTGATGGCACTTTCTCTGGTTGTTGGTATTCTGGTGGATGACTCAATTGTGGTGCTGGAAAACATCAACCGACATCTGGAAATGGGCAAAACGAAGTTCCAGGCGGCGCTTGATGGACGTAGTGAGATTGGCTTTACGGCTCTGGCCATTACCCTGGTTGACGTCGTAGTATTTGTTCCGCTGGCACTCACATCAGGCTTGATCGGTAATATCCTCCGGGAATTCTCCCTCGTTGTCGTTTTCTCTACGCTGATGAGTTTAATGGTTTCATTTACCTTGACTCCATTATTGGCATCACGTTTCGGAAAAATTGAAGTACTGAACCGCAAAAGCCTCTGGGGTAAACTCAACCTGGGTTTTGAGCACTTTTTGGATCGCGTAAAAGAAGAATACGGACGGATGCTCGAATGGGTACTTGGTCACAAACGCTATATTTTCATCCTGTCGATTCTGTTGATCGTTGGTTCCATCGCACTGGTTCCGGGTGGGTATATTGGTGCTTCCTTTATGCAGCAAAGCGACAGAGGTGAGCTTTCCGTCACCGTAGAAATGGCTCCGACGGTTTCCATCTATCAGACCAATCAGATCGCCCAGAAAGTAGAGAAACTACTTTTAGCTAAAAAAGAGGTAACCAAAGTTTTTACCAATGTCGGATATAGCAGCACAGGCATGGGAACAACATCCAACAGTAACCTCGCAAACCTGACCGTTCAGATGGTTGACAAAAAGCACCGGACCATTTCAGCCGAAGATTTTGGGGTAGTTATCCAAAAAGAGATTCTACAGATCCCTGGCGTAAAGGTAACGGTAAGCCCAACTTCGATCACGGGTAATGCCAACCAGTCCCCTATTCAGGTTGCCATTAAAGGAACGGATCTGCCAACGATCCGTAAAACCGCAGCAGAAGTGAAGGCCATCGTGCAGTCTATCCCCGGCACTCAAAATGTCGACTATTCTGTTGACGACCCAAAACCGGAAGTTGGTGTGTCTTTGGATCGTGAAAAAATGGCTCAGCTTGGCATTAATGCCGCAGAAGTTGGAGCTGCTTTACAGACCGCCTTTCGCGGAGACGACCGTTCCAAGTTCAAAGAAAACGGAAGAGAGTATGACATCATGATCAGTCTTGATAGATTTGATCGCTCAAAAGCAGATGATATCCGCCAGTTAAGTTTCGTGAATTCCAAAGGACAGACCTTCGATTTATCTCAATTCGCAACCATCAAAGAAGGCATGGGTGAAAGTGTGTTGCAGCGGATCGACAGATTGTCTTCTATCACCATAAATTCCCAGGCAGTTGGCCGCCCAACTGGTTCCATTGGAGCCGATATTCAGAAAAAAATGGAAGGATATAAATTGCCAGAAGGTATTTCTATTGAATATCGTGGTGACCTGAAAAACCAGGCTGACGCTTTCGGAAGTTTAGGACAGGCTTTGATATTGGGAATTCTACTGATCTACCTGATCATGGTCGCGCTGTATGAAAGTTTGATATATCCTTTTGTGGTATTGTTTTCAATTCCCGTTGCACTGGTTGGTGCACTTACGGCGCTTGCATTAACGATGGAAGGCTTGACAATCTTCTCGATTGTGGGGATGATCATGCTTCTTGGGCTTGTAGCTAAGAACGCGATCCTGATCGTCGACTTTACCAATCAGCTGAAAGAGGAAGGGTATGCGTTAAAAGATGCCTTGCTCGAAGCGGGAAAAGAACGCTTGCGCCCGATATTGATGACAACAATTGCCATGATCGCGGGTATGCTTCCGATTGCACTGGCATCGGGAGACGGTGCAGAAGTTAAAAACGGGATGGCGTGGGTAATCATTGGCGGGCTTACGAGTTCATTGATGCTAACCTTGTTTCTTGTTCCAAGTGCTTATTATGTAGTAGACAAGATAAAAGCGCGCCTTGAAAAAACTTCGAAAAAAGTATCTAAGGGAGAGATGGTTTTAGAAGCTTAGTTGAAAGTTAACCGTTTGACTTACAGGTTTTGACCCCATAAAAAGAAAAAAGGATGCCCGACGGCATCCTTTTTTCTTAACTTCTTAACTTCTTTTTCAAAGCGTCGAGAAATCAAAGGTCTCCAGATACTTCGTAGTAAAGTTCCCCGATTTAAAGCCCGGGTCATCCATCAATTTAATATGGAAAGGAATGGTTGTTTTAATTCCCTCAATGACAAATTCCTGTAACGCCCTTTTCATTCTGGTGAGTACTTCCTCACGCGATTGACCGCTAACGATAAGCTTGGCTATCATGGAATCATAATTTGGCGGGATCGTATAACCGCTGTAAACATGGCTATCAATCCGAACTCCATGTCCTCCTGGAAAATGCAGATTGGTTATCTTGCCAGGTGATGGCCGGAAGCCATTTGCAGGATCTTCCGCATTGATGCGGCATTCCATGGCAAACAATTTCGGTGTATAATTTATGCCTAAGATTGGCTCGCCAGCTGCCACTTTTATTTGCTCTTTGATCAAGTCAAAATCGGTAACTTCCTCCGTAATTGGATGTTCCACTTGAATACGGGTATTCATCTCCATAAAAAAGAAATCACCGTGCTTGTCAACGAGAAACTCTACTGTTCCTGCACCCTCATAGCCAATCGCCTGCGCTCCTTTGATAGCAGCCGCACCCATTTTCTCGCGAAGTTCTGGAGTGATGATGGGTGATGGTGTCTCTTCTACCAATTTCTGGTGACGACGTTGAATAGAACAATCCCGTTCGGACAAGTGACACACCTTTCCAAATTGATCACCTATGATCTGAATTTCAATATGTCTTGGCTCCTCAACAAATTTTTCGAGGTATAGTCCATCATTTCCAAAAGCAGCTGCGGATTCAGTGCGGGCATCATTCCATGCCTTTTCGAATTCTTCCGGTTTATTGATGATACGCATACCGCGTCCACCACCGCCAGCGGTAGCTTTTACAATAACCGGATAGCCGATCCCTACTGCAAGTTTCTTACCCTCCTCAACGGATTCAAGCAAACCTTCCGAACCAGGCACGACTGGAACGCCTGCCTTGATCATCGTAGCTTTGGCTGTGGCCTTGTCACCCATGCCGTTGATCTGCTCTGCGGTTGCGCCAATGAACTTGATGCCATAATCAGCACAAATCTGCGAAAATTCCGCGTTTTCAGACAAAAACCCATAACCCGGGTGGATGGCATCTGCACCAGTTACTTCCGCGGCAGAAATGATACTTTGTATACTTAAATAAGATTGGCGGCTTGGGGGCGGCCCTATGCAAACGGCCTCGTCCGCAAACCGAACGTGAAGGCTGTCGCGATCGGCAGTGGAATATACAGCAACCGTCTTTATGCCCATTTCACGACAGGTTCTAATCACGCGTAACGCAATTTCACCTCTATTCGCAATGAGTATTTTTTTAAACATGTAAGTCAATTAAATGTTTCAAGATGATCCATTCCTGAGTGTTTTATAAAGAACTTTCAGGATTCTGAGCACGCTTAGAGAGAGCCCGTTAGGCTGGTTCTACAAGGAATAACGGTTGATCAAATTCTACGGGAGTAGCATTTTCAACCAATACTTTCACGATTTTACCAGAAATCTCTGATTCTATTTCGTTGAAAAGCTTCATAGCTTCGATCACACAAACTACTTTCCCAGGTACAATTTCATCCCCTACACTTGCAAATACAGGAGTTTCAGGATTGGATGCACGATAGAAGGTTCCAATCATCGGCGACTTGATTGTAATAAGTGTAGAAGCAGCAGGTTCAGCTGCAACAGAAGGCAACGCAGGAGCTGCCGGGGCAGAAACGGTAGGAGCAGCAGGTGCTGCCGGAGCATAAATCGGTGCAGATGTCGATACCACCGGTGCCGAGCCATACCTTTTAACCTTAATTTTTAAATCAGTAGTTTCTATGTTCACTTCATCCAGACCGGACTGCGCGATGAAGTCAATCAGCTTTTGAATTTCTTTGGTTTCCATTTAGTCAAATTTAAACAGTTCAGGCTCAAAATCACCGGGGCTTTCTTATAAGCGCAAGCAACGATTCATTTACTTTCAACTGCGGATTTTTAATTTTTGAAGTCGGTGCGGACTTTTTCAATTGCAATTTATCCCCGAAAACAATAAAAAAGGGGCGTTTTCAAGTTTAGAGTGTTTTATCAGCAAATTATCCCTTTACTCTTTCAACATAATCGTAAGTACGGGTGTCCACTTTGATCTTTTGTCCCTCTTCGATAAATAACGGCACCATAATCCTCGCACCTGTTTCCACTTCTATTGCCTTTTTAGGCGAGTTAGCAGTGTCACCTTTTAACCCAGGTTCTGAATAGGTTACAGTCAATTCAACAAAGGGAGGCAATTCGCAAAGCAAAGCTGCATCCGTTTCTGTGTTAATCAGAATTTCTACTTCCTGTCCTTCTTTCATTAAGTCTGCGCTTCCAACCAGTTTTTCATCAATCAAAACCTGATCAAAAGTTTCGGAATTCATAAAGTTGTAACCTACTTCATCCTTATATAAAAACTGGAATTTATGACGTTCAACCCGAACCGGAATAATCGTAGCTCCTGACGAAAAGGTGTTGTCAAGCACTTTCCCCGAGGTAAGGCTTTTTATTTTGGTACGCACGAAAGCATTACCTTTTCCAGGTTTAACATGCTGAAATTCAATTACCTGAAACAAATCATGATTAAAATGTATTACCAATCCGTTTCGCAAATCTGCAGTAGTTGCCATTTTTTATTTATTCAATAATTATTACTTCTTTCTAATTTTCACCAGCCAAAACCAATGCCGATGACAAAACTCAACGGTTATTTATTCTCCTAAGGCCCATTTCAAATACAAAGCGCCCCAGGTAAACCCTCCTCCAAAAGCAGCCAGTACCAGATTATCCCCTTTTTTCAATTGCGATTCATAGTCCCATAAACAAAGTGGTATCGTAGCGGATGTCGTATTCCCGTATCTCTGGATGTTCATCATCACTTTATCCATCCCTACACCCATTCTGTTTGCTGTGGCTTCAATAATGCGCCTATTGGCCTGATGTGGAACGAGCCAGGCAACATCGTCTCCAGAAAGATTGTTTTTGGTCATGATTTCCGCCGAAATATTTGCCATGTTCGTAACAGCAAATTTAAAAACCTGCGATCCATCCTGGTATACATAATGCCATCCGTTATCGATGGTTTCATGCGTTGGCGGGTAGCGGCTTCCTCCTCCTTTTTGATTCAGATATGGATAACCCGATCCGTCCGAACGAATGATTGAATCTATAATTCCAAAGCCATCCGTATCAGGTTCAAGCAACACTGCGCCTGCTCCGTCACCGAATAGAATACATGTCTTACGATCTGTATAATCCACAATCGCAGACATTTTATCTGCACCAACGATAACGATTTTCTTGTATTTTCCGGTCTCAATAAACTGAGATCCAATTGTGAGCGCGTATACGAAGCCTGAACACGCAGCCTGAATGTCAAAACTCCCAACATTTCTAATGCCAACCATATCACAGATGAGATTGGCTGTGCATGGAAAAATAAAATCAGGTGTTGTTGTTGCGCAAATAAGCAGATCTATTTCTTCCGGGGAGGTATTGGTTTTGGCAAGTAACCCTTTTACCGCTTCGGCGCCCATGTGTGAACTTCCAAGACCTTCTCCTTTTAAAATATGCCTCTCTTTAATACCTGTCCGGCTTACGATCCACTCGTCGTTCGTCGCAACCATCGTTTCCAATTCGGCATTTGTAAGAATGTAGTCAGGCACATACCCTTGTATTCCTGTTATGGAGGCTCTAATTTGGGTCATGGTTTAATTAATGCTATCAAAATCCGGGTGAATTTTGGTAAAGGATAGTAGCGTTTTTATTCATAGATAATCTGGTGTTAAGCACGAATGACTTAATTCAATGCCTGGGCTATATGCTGATAAGCTTTTGACTTAACCTGCTTGTATGCCCATCCAATCATATTTTTTATTGCTGTAGGAGACGAAATCCCATGGGCGATCATAACGTTTCCATTCACTCCTATAATCGGGCTTCCACCTATCGATTCGTAGTTGGTTTGATTAAGAAAGTCATCATTAATTCCTCTCTTTTTAGCAATTTCATAGAGAGATTCCCCGAGTTTGAACAAGACGTTGCCCGTGAAACCGTCTGTCACGATCACATCTGCCTTATTATTGAAGAGATCTTTTCCTTCAATATTTCCAATAAAATTGATTTTTTTATTTTGTTTGAGCAACGGATACGTTGCCTGTGCGGTTAAAGATCCTTTTTGCTCTTCCTCACCTATATTCATCAAAGCTACACGTGGATGGCTGATCTGAAAGGTATATTGGGCAAAAAGAGAGCCAATTTCTCCAAACTGAGCAAGGACTTCCGGCTTACAGTCCGCATTGGCTCCTATGTCAAGCATGATAGAATGCCCACCACCAACCTGAGGCACAAACCCTGCAATTGCCGGGCGGATGATACCTTCAATAGCCTTGATGCTGAAAAGAGCTCCGACATTCATTGCACCGGTATTTCCAGCACTGCAAAAAATATCAATCTCTTTTTCCTTCAGAAGTTTAAAGCCAATCGCAATACTGCTGTTTGGCTTTTGGGATAATGCCTTTGTTGGGTGTTCACCCATTTCAATGACATCTTCGGCATGTACAATGTCGATATTGACAGGGACAAAATTCTTCTGGCGAAATATCTCCAAAATAGCACTTTCCCGTCCAATCAACACAATCCTTGCCTCTGATGGTAGTTCAGAAGAGGCCTGAATGACTCCTTCAACAATTGCTTGTGGAGCTAAATCTCCTCCCATTGCATCTACCGCAATTTTCATTTACACGCTGTTATTTTATACTAATAAGTTAGAAATCGAAGGTGTAAATTTAGCAGTTGTGCCTTAGTAAAAAAGAATTTCGCAACAACTTTTATAGGGTTGCTGCGAAATAGATATTTTCACTGTAGTAAATTAAACCGTTTTAGTATAATTTTCAACTACAACCTTACCTCTGTACACCAGGTTTCCCTCGTGAACGTGTGCACGGTGCAATTGGTGGATCTCTCCGGTTGATGAGTCAACTCCTAATTGTTTGCCAGTCAGGAAGTCGTGCGCTCTGCGCGTATCGCGACGGGTTTTGGAGATTTTCCGCTTAGGATGTGCCATGATGCTTTATGTTCTATATGTTAATATTCGTTTTGTACTAATCTTATTTCTGTCCTTATCTTTATATCGGTGGTTTTTCAAAAACCTACACTCCTGTTATAATCCCTTTAATTTCTTAAGAGCCTCCCATCGAGGGTCTGTTTTTTCAGTCTCTTCTGCCTCAGAGTCATCCTGTGTTGCAGAAGAATATACCAAAACTCCTTCTTCGTCGGCTGCCAATTCTTCATCAACATCTGAACGAAGATCAGGGTGAATCTTTTTTACTGGCAACGAAAGCGCAATAAATTCGAAAATATATCTCGCCACATTAATTCGGTTCGTATTCCGGCTGATAATCTCTATTTCATCGGTTAGCTCTTCATTGCGATCACCAAACTTTAAAATAAGCCTTTCATCAGACACGACCGGCTCCTCAAAAGGCTCCAGACTTCGGTCACAAACCAGTTCAACACGACCTTCAGTGTGAAAATTCAACTGGAGCATGGTAGCTGATTTATTCAGAACCACATGCGTTTTGAAGCTTCCACGTTCAATTAAATCCTGTTCGAGCTCTTCAAAAAACGCATCTCCCGACTCCATGTCATAGTCATACTGTTTGTCTTCCAAACCGTAAATGTCTATGTTGTATTTACTTAGCTCTTTCACTTTTTCTGTCAAAAGGACTGCAAAGGTAGTGTCTTTTCATTTGAATAAAAAACTATACAGATTTTTATTTGCTGATATTGTCAATCGCTTTAAGAAAACAATGTTTCTCTGGAGGTCTCAGACCTTTTTAGCCGGATTACCAAAATAAGTTGCCTTGGCAGGCACATTTTCAATGACAACCGACCCCGCTCCGATGCGCGCATTTTTACCAATTTCAACCCCAGCTACGATAACGACTCCCGACCCGATAAACGCACCATCTCCTATTTTGACACGATCATTAATTATCGCTCCTGCGCCGACCGTAATATAGTCACCAAGCTGAGCGGCAGTGTCGATAACAGAAGCGGTCTGGATCACGCAGTGATTACCCACAGTGGACGTGGGACCGATCGTCACCCGGGCAGAAATCAGATTACCATGCCCAATAGCTGCCATTTCCGAAATAATAGCCGACTCATGGATGGCATTTACCGGCATTGCCTTCTTTTCTTCGATCAGCATTTCAACCAGCCTTTCCCTAACCGAACGCTCACCAATTGCGACGAATGCTTCACACTTTGAGCCGATGATATTAAGGAAACCAGCATCATCGGTATTACCCAACACGCTGACCTCACCATACTCTTTTCCATGAAGCTCTTTACGATCATCCAGGAGACCATAAACAAGTACTTTGTTTCGCCTGAATATATCCAGCGCCTGTACACCCAGATCGCCTGCACCAAAAATTAAAACCGGGTTTTCCATAATATTTTCTATTAGTTAATTAAAATCTGACTTATTGATTAGCAATAGGGTAATTGATCGATCCGACTTTCATGAAATCAGATTTACCGAAATCAAGGCGCCTCAGTAAATCAAATACTGCCATACGTACAATAAGATCCGACCAGAAGTTCACAAGGGGTAAGAACACACATCTAGAATAACTACAGGAATGTCACCCTGATAATCAAAGGTTGACCAAAAAGGCGCCCGTATGGTGAAATGTTGACTCCATAGTCATCAACCTGGCTATTGTAGCCAAAATTATACAATAGAGCTATGTGAAGTTCCTTAACCAAGCGCCCACCAACGGGCTGAGATAATGATGCTCCCAACATTGGTGACACAATCCATTTTCTTGCATCATATTTAGTAAATGTGTCCGCTTCAACATTCAAAAATTCTAATTCACTAACCAGATTAATGGATGGTAAAATTTTGTACATCAATAAACTACGTTGACCGTAATAAAACTTATTACGTACGCCTGAAAATTTACTATTAAAGAACATCCCAGTGATCCCTGCGCCAACCAATAAATCCTTTGTTATTTCGTACCCAACCATGGGCGATAAGTTAACATTCGTAAACGTTCCAAGGCTCACACCGAAACTTCCGCCAGCCCTGGACCTATCCCGAAAGGGTTGCTGTTTGAAATCAAATTCCTTCCTCTTGTCTGTGAGCTCCTTATTTTCCACCGGCGGCAATTCTTTTCTCTCTGCATTTCCTTTATTGAGTGAATCGGGCCGGTAATATTCTTCGTTTTGGGCAAAAACGATTGAGTTGGAAGCAAAAATGAGTATAAATAAATATGATACGAGGGTTTTTCTTTTCATTGTAAATGGATTATTTTAATATTGTTACTATTAACGCAAAAATCCTGACTTTTGGTTTATTCATGATTTAGCGCCCATTAACACCTCTGCATTTCATAAGTTGAACTCCTATGCATTATCAAATTTCCGTTACTGATCCCGAAGCTCACTTTCTTAACATTACCTATTCGATCACGGATATTAGTCAATCGCATATTGAAATTCAACTTTCCGCCTGGAGGCCAGGTCGTTATGAAATACAAAATTTCGCCAAAAATATTCAATTTATTGAAGCCATCTCAACAATCGGCGATAAACTAGTCATTCAAAAAATTACAAAGGATCGTTGGAAGGTTGAAACAAAGGGTGAAAATGAAATCAAAATAAATTATTGCTACTACGCCGCCATACAAAATGCCGGAAGCAGCTATGTGGATGATGACCTTTGGTATCTCAACTTTATAAATTTTTGTATGTACACTGAAGGCCGTATCAACGATCCTTGTATTATAAAGTTAGAATTACCCGAAGATTACGAAATCGCCTGTGGCTTACCAAAAACAGAAAAAAATATACTACGTGCCAGTGATTTCTACCAATTAGTCGATAGCCCCCTGCTTGCATCAGCCACCCTGCAACGTCGTGATTATGAAATCCAGGGGATTCGGTTTCACATTTGGATGCACGGGAATCTGAAACCAAACTGGGAAAGGATTGCAAGGGATTTTCAACGTTTCTCTCAGGAACAGATTGCCACCATGCGGGAATTTCCCGAAATGGACTACCATTTTCTTAATCTGATTCTGCCAACGGCATTTTATCACGGGGTCGAGCATAGAAACTCGACAATGATTGTACTTGGTCCTGACGATGAAGGCGAGGGATTGTATACAGATTTGTTGGGGGTAAGCTCGCATGAACTTTTCCATGCCTGGAACATCATAAGAATTCGACCAACCGAGCTCCTTCCCTATGATTTCACAAAGGAAAATTACTTTGACACCTGTTTTGTAGCCGAAGGCTGTACAACTTATTATGGCGATCTGTTTCTGAAACGGGCGGGGGTTTTTAACGAAGAAGCCTATCTCAAGGAGCTGCAGGTTTACATGAAAAGGCATTTCGAAAACAGCGGTCGTGCCCATCAATCACTCACGCAGTCATCGTACGACCTTTGGCTGGATGGTTATGAAAAGGGGATTCCAGACAGGAAGGTTTCTGTTTACCACAAAGGAGCACTCGTCGCGCTGATCCTTGACCTGTATATTCGCAAAAAAACAAATCACACAAATTCACTCGACGACGTCATGAGGATTTTGTGGGAGCGTTTTGGAAAGCCATATATCGGATACACGCTGCGGGACTACCAGGATATTGCAGAAGAAGTTGCGGGAGAGACGCTAGGCTGGTATTGGCACGATTGTATACTTACGAACCAACCGCTCGAAGCACGGCTAAATGATGCATTGGCCTTTGTGGGGCTGCAAATGTCTGTGTTCAGTAACGGAAATATCCAATTGAACTCGACAGACGAATTACGTCCTAAACTTCAGAGAGATATCTGGCTAAAAAGTATTCAGGATGATGCCGAAGAAGATGATGAGTGAGGTCCGAAACCCTGGCTAACTTCCGAGAATTTGCTCCAGTGCCAATCCAAGTTTTGGAAATTCATACTGAAAGTCCGTCTCCTTCGCGATCCGCCAGTTTACGACACAATTGCTCCCCAGCACCACATTAGCCATTTCTCCAAAAACCATCCGAAGTGCAAAAGAAGGCACATTTGGGAGCCATTGCGGACGATGAAGCACCCTACATATCTGTTTCGTAAGCTCTTCATTGGTTACAGGATTGGCTGTAACTGCATTGTAAGGTCCTACCCAGGATTCGTTTTCCATCGCCTCTAGATACATTCGGCAAATGTCATCAATATGTATCCATGACACCCACTGATTCCCAGAACCTAGGGTCGCACCAAAACCAAATCTGGCCGGCTGCGCCATTTTTTCCAAAGCTCCACCTTCTTTGGTCAAGACAATACCTGTTCTCAGCTTCACGGTCCTTATGCCAAGGGCAGCGATGGAGTCCGCCGCTTTTTCCCATGCTACCGTGACACGGGACAGAAAATCGTTTCCTGGCGGAGTTTCTTCGATATGATGTCGATTCCCTGTGTCCTCTCCATAATAACTACTGCCCGACGCAGACACAAATACCCTGGGACGTGTACCGGTCTCATTTAATTTTTTTGCGATGAGTTCAATGGTGCGGGTGCGACTTTCGACGATCAATTTCTTTCTTTCCTCACTCCACCTTTCATCAGCTACTCCTGCCCCCGCAAGATGAATGAGGTAGTCGATATTCTCTAGTGCTCCTGATTCAATGTAACCTTCTCTTACATCCCAGTTGTACACCTCAACTCCATCAATTTTTTCCCGACCTCTGCTTAGTAAGCTTACTTGATAACCTTTTCCAAGTAATAATTTAGTCAAATGTTTACCTATCAACCCCGTTCCACCCGTAATTAAAACTCTCTGTGCCATATTTATAACGGTTAGATAATTGCCAAGACCTCGATACAGTTCCCAAAATAAAGTTTAAAAGAAATGGTCCGCAGAACGATGAAACTCAATTCATCATCGGGGCATTTCCACTGATTGAGGCAGGATAAGGAATTAATTTATGGAGGTAGCTATTACATGACAGGCGGTTCCTGCTCAATGGCTTTTGTAACACGTTCAATCATACCTTCTATGGATTCGTCGGGTAGAAATTGCATCGGTTCTTTAAAATGCACGGTAAGTTTAGTGTTTCTTTTTTTGAAACGCAATCCTTTTTTATCAAAAGCACGCCGAAATCCATTGATGACGACGGGAATCACAATCGGCTGATGATCCTTAATCAAATGGGCTGTTCCTTTTCGTATCGGCGCGTACGGTTTCGTGGTGCCTTGCGGAAAACTCACCACCCACCCGTGTTTCAACCCCATTCCTATTTTATCCTGTGCAGAATTGTCAAGCTGGCGTTTTACATTTTCACCATTGGCACGCCAGGAGCGATCAATGGTAATCGCCCCGCCCATGCTGAATAACTTCGGGAGAATGCCTCCTTCCTTCATCGTTTCAGCCGCAGCCACATAGTAGCATCGCGCTCTCGGCGAAAATAGATAAAACGGAGGTGAAATAGTATCCTTATAACCCCACTTTGTAGCACAAAAAATATGGTAAAATGCGATTACATCAGCGAAGTAAGTTTGATGATTGGATAAAAACAAGACTCCATTATCCGGAAGGTTTACCAATTGGGCACTTCCTGTAATTCTGATTTTATTAACCGCCGTATAACGATAATAGGTGAACCAACCGATAACAAAAATAAAGAACCGCTTGATTATCAGAAAATTACCAAACGGGTCTTTTTCGAAAACACCCAAAAAATCGAGCGGTATCAACCATTTTGGCAACGAACTGAAAGTACTTTTAGTAGAAATCATTTTTAAATGTAATAATCTTGCCGTGTGTTTTGCTCAATATTTTATTACTAATGTTACTTTTTTGCCAATCGCTCGTAATTTATGCATTTAGAAGGGTAAAATTCCAAGATTTTTGTGGGTTGGGAATAGCCAGGATTTACTTGATCAAATTGGCATGATTCTTTGACTACACACAAATACTTAGTTACTTTGACCAACTCACTAACAAATAAAACACCAGCTTAATCTTATGAAGATGAAATTTCAAATGCACCTCGTTGCCGGCCTTATTGCCGCAGGAATGCTAACAGGATGCTCCCGAAACCCGGTAACAGGAAAAAAGGAACTCATCCTGATGTCCAAGGACCAGGAAACTGCACTGGGAGCGCAATCACACCCCTCCGTCATTGCAACTATGGGCTTATATGATAACAAAAAACTACAGGCCGACTTCAGTGAAAGAGGACAACAGATGGCAAAAATATCGGATCGCCAAGGAATTGACTACCAATTCTTTGTAGTAGACTCTCCGGTAGTCAACGCTTTTGCGGTGCCCGGTGGTTACGTATATTTTACCAGGGGAATTTTAGCGCATTTCAACAATGAGGCGGAATTCGCAGGCGTTTTGGGTCATGAGATAGGTCATATCGCTGCAAGGCATTCGGCCCGCCAGCAAACAGGACAAATACTAAGCCAGGTAGGAATGGTAGCGGGAATGGTACTTTCTGAAACAGTACGCAGTATGGCGGATCAGGTACAACAATCTTTGGGCCTGCTGATGCTTAGTTACAGCAGAGCACACGAAACGGAGGCAGATGAGATTGGCGTAAAGTACTCCAGTAAAATTGGGTATGATGCCCATCAAATGGCCGATTTCTTTGGTACACTAAAAAAGATAAGCGAAAAAAGCGGTCAAAGTATTCCCACTTTTCAATCCACTCACCCGGATCCAGGCGATCGTAAAACCAAAGTAAATGCACTTGCTACAAAATTCCAGACCGAAAATCCGGGAAAGTACAATGTAGAGCGCGACTCGTATTTGAGAAAGATCGAAGGACTTATTTACGGTGAAGATCCCAAACAAGGATTTGTTGAGAACGGACAATTTTATCATCCAGAGTTGAAATTGCAATTCCCTGTACCTAAGGAATGGCAATATGAAAACAGCCCTATCCAGTTTCAAATGGCTGCAAAGGACGGCAAGTCTATGATGCTGTTTACGATGGCAGAAGGAAAGACACTGGATGATGCGGCTGCGGCAGTGGTCAAAAATTACAGCCTAAAGGTTTCTGAAAGTAACAAAACAACCATCAACGGCAATGCGGCTCTTGCACTGGTTTCAACACAGGTCGCAGAAGCACAGCAGGGTCAGCAACCAGCTGCTCAAACGGCCGAAAATACTACGCAAGTTGCTTCATGGCTTATCCAATACGGAGGGAATATTTATGCCATTCACGGGGTTTCATCTGCCGCCAATTTTGGCAATGTGTCCGGTCAGTTCAAATCAGTCGCACAAGGATTCAGATCAGTAAATGATCCGTCGATTCTTAACCGCCAGCCAGAAAGAATCAGGATAAAAACGGTTCAGCGCAATGGAACTTTGCGCGACGCTTTAAAAGACAGTGGGCAGGCTGATAACAAGTTAGATGAAGTTGCCATTATTAATGGAATGGAGCTCAATGACAAGGTCGACAAAGGGATGTTGATTAAAACTTTGGGGAAATAACAACTGATTCATTTCAAAATATTGAAGTCTCCTTGTCTTAACGGCGGGAGACTTTTTTAATGTAAAATACTAATCGTCCCAAAAAGAAATCCCGTATAGCATACTTCAATATATGGTTTTCTTTTCAGCCTTCGTTATAGTCACCAAATCAGGAATCATAAAAATCACCCATGAAAAAAGCCTTAATCCTTTTAGCAATTCTTGCCGTTTTCTTTACAGGTTGTGCCACATCCAATACGGCATCATCTTCAAAAACAGACGCTTCGCGATACGAAGAACCAGTAGCTAACAGCAAGTTGAATAATAAAAGGCTCGAAAAGAATCTTGTAAAATTCTCTGATGAGCTGAACCTGTCGAAGCGGCAACAGAAAGAGCTCAAACGGATCGACAAGCGATATGCCCGCAAAGAGCGCAAACTGTCACGCAAGGATGAAACCAAAAAGAGAGACCTGCGCCAATTGGCGTCTGAAAAAAGAGAAGAGATACTTTACGTGTTAACACCGGAACAACAACAGAAACTGGAGGGGCTGACGAAAAAGGGTCGTTTCAGTTTTGATAATTGGTTTGGGAAATAAATATAAATGCCACCAATACACGAATGTCCACGAATTCCTGGATTATACATTTCGTGGACATTCGTGGCAAGAAAAATCAACTATACAAAAACGTGCCGAATTCACTTTCAATGGTTAGTTTCTTCACCTCAGATGACTCCACCCGTCCGATGATCTGAGCCGGAATTCCAAAGGATTCAGATATTTCAATGACGCGGGCGGCACGTTCGGGAGCGAGGTAAATTTCAAGTCTGTGACCCATGTTGAACACCTTGTACATTTCCTGCCAGCTCGTGCCGCTTTCTTCCTGAATCAAACGGAACAAAGGAGGCACAGAAAGAAGATTATCCTTAATGATGTGAAGGTTGTCAATGAAATGTAGAATCTTGGTTTGGGCTCCCCCGCTGCAATGTACCATTCCATGTATTTCTGATCGTAACTCATCCAATATCGCTTTCGCAACGGGCGCATAGGTACGGGTAGGTGACAGCACAAGCTGCCCTACATTGAGACCCGTTCCTTCAACCAGGTCGGTAAGATTTTTGGAACCACTGTAAATCAGATCATCGTTAACCTCAGGATCAAAACTCTCGGGGTATTTGATGGCCAGATACTTACCCAAAACATCATGACGTGCAGAAGTAAGTCCGTTGCTGCCCATCCCACCATTATATGAAGTTTCGTAAGTCGCCTGTCCGCAGGAAGCAAATCCAACAATCACATCCCCTTCACGGATATTGGCATTGTCAACCACATCGGAGCGCTTCATCCGGGCAATTACGGTACTGTTAACGGTTACAGTTCTTACCAGGTCGCCAACATCTGCTGTTTCGCCGCCAGTGCTGTATATTTCCACCCCGTAGCTGCGAAGCATTTCAAGAACTTCTTCAGCTCCATTGATGACTTCGGCAATCACTTCTCCTGGTATCCGGTTTTTGTTTCGGTCAATGGTTGAAGAATACAACATCGGCCCGGTTGCTCCTACACATAAAAGGTCATCTGTATTCATTACAATCGCATCCTGCGCAATGCCTTTCCACACCGAAATATCCCCTGTTTCTTTCCAATACAGATAGGCCAGGGAGGTTTTCGTTCCAGCACCGTCCGCATGCATAATGGTGCAATAATCCGGATCTCCAGCAAGCGTATCCGGGACAATTTTACAGAAAGCCTTTGGAAAAATCCCTTTATCGATCTTTTCAATAGCTTTGTGCACATCTTCTTTCGAAGCTGACACACCACGCTGCAAATAACGGTCTATAGTATTCATGCTGGAATGATTGGTCCGGTAAATTCCTCTTTTTAGAGGCACAAAAATAGGAAAAATCATGGGGTAAACCCTCAAAATTTCCGTTTTATGGCATTGTTAAAGTGAAGGTTTAACGTGATTCCGTTTTCAAGTTTGATATCAGCATATTAATAAAGAAATTGTAAAATAGTCAGGAAGCAAAATTAGATAAATGCAAAAACATGTTTAGCTTTACTATCCAAAGGTAAGCACACTCGTAGGCAATATATTCTCCTGCACAGGAGTTTTAGATATTCTGAACCAAACTTATCCTTCATGATTTTTAAGTTAAAACTTGCTGCATTCGTTTTCCTTCTTGGTTTAGGCGTTACTTCTTCAACCGTTGCCAACGCTCAGATAAAAGGCAAAAAACCAGTATTAAAGACGGACAGTGTTGGTGTTGTTGGATCACTGCTGTCATTTGCCACAAAACATTTACACGCTCCTTATCGATCTGGCGGAAGCTCTAAAAAGGGCTTTGATTGCTCCGGCTTTGTCAGGTATTGCTTCGAGAAATGGGATGTATCACTTCCACATTCGAGTGAGGCACAGGCAAAGAAAGGTGCGGTAATAGATCTACTAAACGCCAAACCTGGCGACCTCATTTTCTTCAAGGGAAATAGTACAAAAACCTCCCGCATAGGTCATGTTGGAATAATAACAGAAGTAAGTCCGTCATATGTACGGTTTATCCACTCCGCATGGAACGGGGGAATTCGATATGATCTGCTAAGTGCCAGTTATTATCAAAAACGCTTTGTGGCGATCCGAAGGCTGATTGATTGATCTCCGAAACTTGTCTTAAGATTTTAGGCGTATATTTTAAAGACAGGATCAACAGGATTTACAGGATAGATGCTCTTTTTACAATTTATATTTCGCGCTATTTTGAAATAGACTGCCTCCCCTTAACCTTCTCATTTTTTAGACATCGTCGACTGCCGCAGGATTTCAGGACTTCGCCCCATTCGTCAGCTAAGCGTCCATGGGTTAGTCTATGCGCCTTTAAATCCCTTTTGCCATTTGGTTCAAATCGATTGCCAAAAGACATTAGAATCCTGTAAATCTTGTTAATCGTGTCTGTTTTCATTTTTCAAACAACGGAGCCCCTCTTTCTGCACCCGCAGGACTAATCAAATCGCCCATTCTTAAAAGTCTATTGAGTGCGTCACTTTCGACATTCAACTGCGGATCTTCAGTGAAAACTAAGTCCCATGGCCGGTACAGCCGCCTAAACTATCCTTTTAAATAGCTCAAATTATTCCATTCCTCACAAAAGCTGATTAGTTTTGCTTCACAAATTTGACTAGCTTGTTAGAACAATCTTTTGCTGATTACCGGTGTAAAGTTTTTCACTCCAACTTTTACTTACATGCAAAATTCTCTAACAAACAGGGCATTTTTATGCCTGCTCGTCGTATGTTCTTTTAATTTCAACACGTCTTTGGGGCAAACAAAAATCAGCGACAGCTCCAAACCAAATTCAAAAACGATTTTGAAACTCTGGCAAAAAGAAAACACGGTTACTTCTGAAAAAATAGAACGGTTTACAGTGGGACGTGACCGTGAGATGGATCTCAACCTGGCGGAATTCGATGTATTGGGTAACCTGGCCCATGCAATTATGCTCGAATCAATCGGACTTCTGACTCCGGACGAGCTTATTGCCCTCAGCAAAGAATTGAAGGTTATTGACAAACAAATTCAAAAGGGTGAGTTCATCATCGAAGACGGCGTCGAAGATGTTCATTCGCAGGTTGAACTCATGCTTACGCGAAAACTGGGGGATACCGGTAAAAAGATTCATAGCGGCCGTTCCCGCAATGATCAGGTGCTGGTGGATATGAAGCTCTACACACGCGACCAACTTTTCAAAGTGGTGCAAGCCACAAACAAACTATTTGAAATTCTGATCAAACGATCGGAGGAACACAAAAACGATCTTTTACCGGGCTACACACATTTGCAGATTGCCATGCCTTCATCCTTCGGACTTTGGTTTGGCGCTTATGCGGAAGGACTGATCGATGATGTAATTCAGCTCAACGCTGCATTCAGATTAGCGAATCGAAATCCTTTGGGTTCAGGGGCTGGTTATGGCTCCTCTTTTCCGCTTAACCGTACGATGACCACAGAGCTCCTGGGTTTTGAAGGCATGCATCACAATGTTGTTTATGCACAGATGAGCCGTGGACGTACAGAGCAGGCGGCACTTACAGCTATTGCCTCACTTGCGGCAACGGTTTCGCGGATGTCCATGGATGTGTGCCTGTACAACAGCCAGAATTTCAGCTTCATCGTACTACCTGACGATCTTACGACTGGAAGCAGTATCATGCCGCACAAGAAAAACCCGGACGTCGCAGAATTATTACGCGCCAAAACGAACCGGATGAAGGCCCTCCCTATGGAAGTTACGATGGTTTTGAGCAACCTACCATCAGGCTATCACCGGGACATGCAGCTGCTGAAAGAAATATTAATGCCTGCATTCGATGAAATCCTGGACTGCCTGGATATCGCCACATTTATGCTCGAGAATATGAAGGTGAAGCAAAATCTACTTGACGACCCAAAATATGATCTGCTTTTCAGTGTAGAGCGCGTCAATGATTTAGTGATTAATGGTACTCCATTCCGGGATGCCTATCGCCAGGTGGGTAAAGAAATTGGAGACGGAACTTACAAAGCGCCCCGGGATCTGAAACACACCCATGAGGGAAGCATCGGCAATCTCCAGAATGATCTAATCAAAAAAAGGATGGATGAAGAAATCGCCAGATTTGATTTTGAAAAGATTACAAAAGCATTGGATAAACTGGTTGTTTCAAAATAATATCCCTTGGTTTCTTCTGAAATAAACATGAGTTCACTTACAAAAAAAAGTATCGCGGTTATTCTGTCAGTCTGGATAACCGCTTTTTCATTGCAAAAACAGAAGGAAAAAGAAGAGCAATTTTTGATGCCCGCCAAAAGGAGTATAGTACAAGATTCCACAATTGCAGGAAAACAACTGGCACAGCAATATTGTGCGGGCTGTCACCTCTTTCCGGAGCCCGCTTTGCTGGACAAAAAAACCTGGGCAGCGACTGTGCTACCCAATATGGCTTTGCGTCTTGGGATTCGCCCAGCGGGGGTTGATCCATATATCGGCCAGCCGACGGGCGAGGAAAAATTGATGCGGGCGTTAAGCGTTTACCCCGAATCGCCGCTCGTTTCAGACAACCAATGGGCGGAAATTGTAAAATATTACGAAACCGAAGCCCCGGAGGAGCCGCTTCCACAGAAAAATCTAATTACTGTTTCAGACACCCTGCCGCAGTTCAATGCACAATACGTAACAGTAGGTGATAAGGCGGTACCGAAAACCACTTTGGTCAAATTCGACAAAAACACCTCACAACTCTATGTCGGCGACGATCAAAATGCCCTCTACGTTCTGGATAATAAATTTCAATTAAAAGATACGTGGTGGATTGACACAGCGCCTACGGACATCGACTTCCCTAAAACTGCTGCGCCGAGATTACTCACAATAGGCGTTTTCAGCCCTTCCGAACAGAAATTGGGGCGACTCATGTCACTCGACAAATCTGCAGCCAAAACATCCTCAAACATAAATATTCAGTATCTGCCACGCCCGGTCCAATTCACGGCCGGCGATCTGAATCTGGATGGGAAGGAGGATGTTGTTATTTCAGGATTTGGAAATAATTCCGGCAAACTATTTTGGTACAACGGATTTGACGCAGCCAAAGAAAACGTGCTCAAAGCATTGCCCGGTGCCCGGAAGGCGGAAATCCGGGATTTTAACCGCGACAAAAAACCGGATATCATCGCTTTGATGGCTCAGGCAAGAGAGGAGATTTCAATATTTTACAATCTCGGAAACGGAAAATTTAAAGAAAAAGTCCTGCTTCAGTTTCCCCCCTCGTATGGCATGAGTTATTTTGACGTCGTCGATTTCAACAAGGACGGTTTCCAGGACATTTTACTTACCAATGGTGACAACTGGGATTACTCTGCCATCGCGAAAAATTACCACGGTGTACGGCTCTACCTGAACGACGGGAAAGATAACTTTAAAGAAGCCTGGTTTTATCCCCTTTACGGAGCAAGTAAAGCGCTCGCAAGAGACTTCGATAATGATGGTGATCTGGACATTGTGGCCACGTCTTTCTATACCGACCTGGAAAACCCGCAGCATGGTTTCATTTATCTTTCCAACCAGGGAAAAATGAATTTCAAAGCCTATTCAACGCCCCTGGCCGCGTCCGGAAAATGGCTGACCATGGAAGCGGCAGATTTTGATCAGGACGGGGATATGGACATTGTACTTGGCTCCTACTTTCACAGCATGGGTGAAATGACTAAACTGATCTTTAAAGGAGTTATCTCATTTCCACAATTGCTGGTCCTGACCAATCAGCATAAGTGAAAGGAAAGCACTTTTTGAGGGCAAAGGAATCACGCATCATGCTTCTCTCTCCTTTATGAAAGAAAAAGTATTTGCCGGAACAGTCTGGAATACGATCAACCTGATTGGTACCAAGAGCTTCCAGTTCCTTGTGCAGCTACTGCTGACACGAATGCTCACGCCCGAACATTATGGACTGGTCGGTATGGCGGTGGTTTTCACAAATATCATTTCTGTATTTTCGGAAATGGGCGTCGCGTCTGCACTCGTGCGAATTCCGGGCCACGAAGTGAAGGATATAACCCTGGATACGGCTTTCATTGCGAGCATTGCCTTTAACATGCTTACCTACATTGTTGTTGCGATCGGTGTTGGACCTTTGGCAGCTTGGTTTTATGATGAGCCCGTTCTGAAACAGATCATCCCTGTTATTGGACTCAGCATCATTTTTAACACCGTCACCCAAATTCCCCGTGTGCTCTTCATCCGGCAGCTCGACTTCAAAAGATTAAGCCTGATCCAAATATTTCCATTAATTTTCGCTGGATTGACCGCCATTTTGATGGCATACAATGGCCTGGGCGTATGGAGCCTCATTGCAAATTCCCTTCTTGGATCTCTGTTTTCAATTCCCGCTTTCTGGTCACAAATAAAGTGGCGACCGAAGATTAGGTTTTCAAAACTTGAATTAAAGGAAATTCTGGCTTTTGGCATTTTTGATTCCCTGCAAAGCGGACTGATTACGATTACAAAAAACATCGACTATCTCATCATTGGCCGCCTCGTGGGCTCCGGTGCTGTTGGTTACTACAATCTGGCCTTTGTGCTAACCGACGCCTTTCGCCAGCAGATCATGGGGATATTTGCCAGTGTCATGTTTCCGGTTTATAGCAAATTACAGTCCGACTTGCCAGCTATAAAGAGATATTACCTCGCAATAGTTCAAGTCAATACGATAATTGTCAGCGGTATTATGATCATTTTCATTTGTTTTGCTGACGACCTGATCCGTCTGTTTTTCGGAGCTGAATGGATCTTGTCCGCTTTCCCGCTTCGAATGATGGCCATTGCCAGTATTATCCATTCAATAGGCGGAACATCCAGTGGGGTACTGAGAGGTATGGGAAAAGCGAAGATTGATTTCAAACTTTCTTCTTACAACACCTTTTTTGTTGCAATACCTGGTTTTCTGGTGCTAACCTACTTCTATGGGATCAACGGCACTTCCATCGCTGTTGTCATTCAAAAACTAAGCGAAAGAATATTGTATCAATTCTATCTTAACGAGGTAATTGGTTTAACGCTAATGGAGATGTTCCGATCGGTCTGGCTCGTCATGGTGTCCACATTTATTGCAATGGGCTTCTACTTTCTTGTCATCGCAGGCCTAAAACAGGACAATCTGATTACGCTCTGCATCTCCATGTCCGCTGTCGTTTTGACCTATTCGGTATGTGCCGCTATTTTCTTCAGAGGCCTTTTGATGACGCTTTTGAGGGACAAAAATTTGATGCTCAAATAATCCCGAATTTTAATTTCTTGATTCCAATTCTGCAAAAAAAGAGGCAAGCCAACCGGCCTGCCTCTTTATACTATTATTAACTAAATCAAAAAATTGTAAAATTTTGATTACTAAATATAAGACTATTTTACGTCCCAGAAAATCTTCGTGGTAAGTTTATCCTTATCTGCGATCAGCTTATAATTTGCATTGTTATAAGTAATCTCATTGTTAGGATAATTCCATCTTACAGGTGGCAAAGTCTGAGTGCTTGACGCGTCTGTTGTGAAGGTCAACGCAGGCAGATCCAATCTTCTTACTTCAAACCAGTTTTCATATGGCTGAATGATGTTAAAGTGAAGCCATCTCTGTGTTGCGATCAACGCCAGCTTGTCAGCATTGGTAGTAGCTTTCGCCCATGAAATACCGTTTCCTGCAATATAAGCAGTAATCTGCGCGTCCGTAGCCGCTGCGGGAGCTACTACTCCGGTTGCTCCACTCAAAGCCAGGATTCCATTGTAAAACTTCACCGACTGGCTGATCGCAGTTTCATAAGCTGTTTTAGCTGAAGCATCGTTGCCAGCACGCAGATAATACTCCGCTTTGATCAGGCTCACTTGCGCTGCATTGAAAATGGTACCAAACAGGAATTTGTTGCGGCTAATCGTGAAACGGTTGTATATCGAAATCAGACCATTGTTGGTTTGCAGCGCTTGGTCTGCGTTGGTACCCATTGGGTCGATGCCAGTAAATTTACCGCCTGCTTTTTCACCTGGTTCAAAAATGATTGGCAAACGAGGATCCGCATTGGTATTCATGTTGTCGATCATTTTCTTACCAGCTGTATTCGCATACCATCCCGTGCCTTCAAGGCCACCTTGGAAGTCGTCGATATTAATTCCGGTGCTTGTATTGAAAATGTTGATCTGGATATTCTGATCATTCGATTCCACAATTGGATAGGTTGCCGAATTGCCCAAAATCTCTGCCATTTCAGTGTTGGCACGCGAGGTGAAGCTTGCGGCACCTGAAACACGGTTCAGCATTCTCAAACGCAAAGAGTTCGTATAGCGTTTCCACTTTGTCAAGTCACCCTTATTGATATAATCCTGTGTAGCAAAGGATTTCTGGTAACCCGCATTCAATGTGATGCTGTTCAATTCAGTAGACATGGCTTTCAGCTCGTCCAGCATTTTGGTGTATAGCGTCTCGGCGCTGTCAAAGGGAGCTGCTGAAGCGTCATAGTCACCGCTGTTAGCACTCAACATCCCCGCTTTAAGTAACGGGATATCCCCATATAAGTCAATCACTCTTTGGGTATAATCGTACAAATATACCGTAGCTGTCAGCAAAAACACACGTTTCTCCTTCTGTTCATCAGTAGAAGCGGATGCGTACACCCGTTGCAACTCCCGATATTGGGTCAACACATTGTAATAACTGAACCAAACACTTTCAACACCCGACGACCCTGGCACATATTGTGCTTGTTCATTGGGCCAGCCAACAACCTGAGTATACCGGAAAATACTGGTTCTCAAGGCTACGAAATAGTTCCAGTATCTTGGCAAAATATAGTCATTTGCAGAGCCAAGAAAACCTGTGTACTGCTTCTCAATCGTTGTTTGAGAAACTTTCGCAGGATCCGCGTAACGCTCGGTAAATTCCGATTCCTTACAGGAGACTGCCACCAGCAAAAGTGCTGAGAATATAAATAATGATATCTTTTTCATCTTCATCTTTTTTTTAGAATTAGAAACTAGCTCTTAGCATCACACCCACAGTACGGAATGATGGATTTGCCCCAGCGTTATTGATGTTTTGAACCCAGTTGGAGCCAGATACAGTCTGTTCTGCGTCAAGATCTTTGATCGTCCGGTACAAGAAAAACAGGTTACGCCCAAATACCGACAATGAAACGTTTTGTGAACCAAATTTACTCGTTAGGCGAGCTGGCAAACGATACGCAAGAGAAAGCTCTCTCATCTTGATAAATGTGTTTTTCTTAACAAACAACTCATAGCGGGCATTACCATACTGAGGTCCACCCCAGTTGTAAGTCGCATTGTAGTAAATTCCCTGGTCTACAACATTGGTATTCTTTTCACCACTTGCCAGTACTCCGTCCATTAACATACCATTGTTATACACAGGTTTGCCGTCCGGCGCGGTAGCTGAGCCCGTCAACTGAACACCTTTGCCGTTTGCATCGATGTAATATCGCAAACCACCATGCTCAGCATCCATTGCATTCAAACTTTCCTCAGTAAGACCTCTTGATGTGAGCCAGTTGATACCCGTAGGCATAATATGCCCTCCAAAGCGGAAGTCGGTAACAACATCCAGGCTAAATCCTTTATATTGGATGCTGTTAATCAAACCGCCAGTTACTTTTGGCATCGCATTACCTACTTTGATCCAGTTCACTCCATCCAACTGATACAAGCCATTAGGTCCTACAACGTTTTGTCCGTTGGCGCCTTTTAGTAAACCGTGTGCGTAAATATCGCCCATTGGTCGCCCAACGACAGACCGTACCTGTGCAGCATTTCCATCGTAATCCGCGTGCAGCAATTCGGTCGATCCATTAGCCAGCTTTTCAACTTTATTGCTGTTTTTGGATAAATTCAAGGTGATGTTCCAGCTAAGATCGTTCATTGAGGTGCTTTTAATCGCCGTGTAGTTCAGTCCTAATTCAACACCCTGGTTACGAAGCGTACCAATGTTGGCAAGAATAGAACGTCCACCAGTTGTTGAAGCAATCGTCAATGGAAGGATCTGATCAACGATCTGCTGGTTATAGTAAGAAAGATCTATACCCAAGCGGTTATTGAAAAGTTTTGTTTCCAAACCAAATTCAAATTCATGTTTTTGTTCAGGACGGATTTTATCGTTACCAACAGTAGTACTTAGGTTTGTATAAAGAACGGAAGAACCGCCTGTTTGCTGAACTGCATAAGATCCCTGATTGAAAGACACATTAGCCTGGTAAAGTCCAGGATAGTTACCCACGATACCCCATGATCCGCGCAATTTACCATAGCTAATGAAAGAAGGCAGACTAAACGCGTCGGAAAACACAAAGCTGGCATTTACAGAAGGATAGAAGAATGAGTTGTTACCTGGTGCTAATCGAGACGTTCTGTCTCTTCTACCGGTTGCTTCTACAAAGAAAAGATTTTTGTAGTCAAAATTTACGGTAGCAATGTACGCGTCTTTCAATTCACGCTGTCTTGCATTGCTTGTGTTAGCCTGGTTGACCGAAGCTGCCATATCATAGAAGTTCTCTGTGCTTAGGCCCGCATTGGTGCTGATACCTTCCAGTGTATTAAGAATTTTCGTAGCAGTATAACCAGCCATAGCCGACAACGTAATATCCGAATTGATCGCTTTAGTGTATTTCAAAAGAGCGTCACCATATACGTTGTTGTACAAATTATTGTTCATCCCAAAACCGCCTGAATAGCCAAACGCAAGAGGAATCGCACTGCGGTTTTTACTTTCAATTCTTTCCGATGTAAAGTCTGTACCAAAACGTCCGCGCAGACTCAGGTCTTTTGTGATTTCCCAGTTTTGTGTAAGGGCTGCAATGATACGATCTGAATATTCATCGTACTTGTCCTCGCGCGTACTCCACATGTAATCCCCGATGTCCCCTTTGAAACCATTACGAATTAGGTTTTCATTAGGTGTAAGGCTCTGGCCAGTTCCTGTAACATATTTATAACCCAGACTTGTCTTGTAAGTAGCGTTATACCAGTCAACCGACTCAAAGCGGTTCATCATCCCCGTGAAGTTGTTGATCATCCGGTCAACTTTGTAAGGACGGTTGTGGGTATGCTGGTTCACATAATTCACCATCAGATCCGTCTTCAACTTTTTGTTCAGATTGAAGCTGGCGTTCAGGTTTGCAATGTTTTTGCTGTTTTTGGCTTCATAGCTGATCATTCCATTGTCCTGACGCGTAAAAGAGAAGCGCAAAGTGGAGTTGTCGCTCACTTTTGAAACGGCAAGGTTCACATTCGAACTTGATGCATTCTGGAACAAATCAGCATAGCTGTTTCCAGAAGGAGAATAAGGTCTGATCTTTCCGTCAAAGGCCATTACAGGCTGTCCGTCAAACTTTGGACCATAGTTCACTGATGCTCCAAGCAAGCCTCTTGTGTCTCCTACACCATCGCCGTTGGTATCGTAAGAAATAAAGCCTTGAGCATTCTGTCCGCCATTGGTGTAGCTAAGCATATAACCAGGACCTCTTACATCCTGATAACGGGGCAGATACGCGATTTTGTCCATATTGTAGCTTGCGCTGAAGTCTACACCCAAACCTTTTTTACCTTTTCCCGTTTTGGTTGTTACAAGAACAACCCCGTTCACCGCTTCCGATCCGTATAATGCAGCCGCAGATGCACCTTTAAGAATAGAGACGTTTTCAATATCAGCAGGGTTCAAATCCAAAAGACCATTACCACGGATACGCTGGTCACCCCAGTAGTCGCCATTGTTGAATGAACCGTTACGGATAGGAATACCATCCATTACGATCAATGGCTGGGTATTACCCGTGATGGAAGCAAATCCGCGAATGTTAATTGCAACACCGCTGGTAGCTCCACCAGGCGTTGTGCTGATGGTAACACCAGGCGCTTTTCCGTACAATGCGCTCGCGAAGTTGGGAGACGCTGTTTTTACAAGTGCTTCGTTGTTGATAACTGCCGTTGAATAACCCAGGGCTCGCTTGTCTTTATCAATACCAAGCGCCGTGATAACAACCTCATTTAGTTGCGAAGCGTCTTCTGACATCACGATATCAAGTACCGAGCGATTGGCAACATCCACTTCCAATGATTTGTAACCAATAAAAGAGAACACCAGCTTGCTGCTGGGAGATGCCGATAGGGTAAACTTTCCGTTTGCATCCGAGGTAGTACCGTTTGTAGTACCTTTTACCAATACGGACACGCCTGGCAGGGCTAGTCCGTCGGTGCTGGCTGTAACCTTACCTGTGATCGTTTGCGCGAAGACAGGGCTACTTACTATCATAAGCATGACAATAAGCCTTAGTAAACTTTTTCCCATTGAATTGGTAGAGTTAAATGAATAGATAATTGATTTAGTACTGGCCCACAACTTTAAATTTAACACAATATTAATAAATTTTTTTAATAATGGTAATAGCTAATTAAAAAAGAATATATTATTACACTATTTTTTTAATTTTAATGAATAAAACCACATTTACAATTCTCCCGTAAGGTCCATCAGATGAGATTTTTCCTACAAAGAAATTTTTGTCCCGGAATCTCCGTGTATTGCTGTACTCAACTCATCTGCGTCACAAATGATTACAGAAGACACGCCATCGCTTAAGGCTGCAAACGCATTGTCAAGCTTTGGTATCATACCCTTATTGATTGCCCCGGAAGACTTGTATGACAAATAGGTAGCTGGAGTTAAAGTCTGTATGACCGAATTGTTATCTTCCGAATCAGAAAGCACACCTTTTTTTTCGAAACAATAAATGAGGTGCGCATTAAATAGAGAAGACATAGCGACGCCCGTAGCCGAAGCCATGGTATCTGCATTGGTATTGAGGAGTAACCCTTCATTGCTATACGTAATGGGAGCTATAACCGGTACCAGCCCGCTGGCCAGCAAAGCATTGATCTGGCTCGCGTTTACAGCCTCAATATCGCCGACAAATCCATAGTCGATTGTCTTTACCGGACGCTTGATCGAACGTATGATACCACCGTCTGCCCCCGTAAGTCCAATGGCGTTGCAGCCAGCTGCCTGAAGTTGCGCCACCAGGTTTTTATTCACCAGCCCTCCATACACCATCGTAACGACATCGAGCATCGGCTTGTCCGTAATTCGTCGTCCCTCAACCATATGCGTTTCGATCTGAAGTCTCGAAGCCATTTGCGTTGCTACTTTGCCGCCACCGTGAACCAGAATTTTAGGTGAAGGGAGTTGCGCGAAATTTTCCAGAAATCTTGCACAGGCTTCGGGATTGTCAATTACGTTACCACCGATTTTAACAATGTAGAGCTTTTGGGACATAGGATTCTTTTTGAGTTTTAGCCTCAAAGTTAATGGTTTGATGGTTTTGGAGGAGTTTAATAGGCTAAAGTTTATGCGTTTAAAGTTTATGAGTTTGCGCCTTCTTTTTCTAAAAATTACATGTTTGACAGTCATGCCGGTTTCCAATTTCCGGGACGATCATTGATCGATGAATTTTTTCAGGAAAATTACGTTGCATTAATAAGTTATTGCGCAATGCGATAAGTTTGTAAGAACAAATAGTGCTGACTGTGATTATTCAGCTTTTACCATCGACATTTCAAAATGAAGCATCCATTTTTTTCCTTTCTCTTTCTCTGCTCATTTCTCGCAGGTTCCGGTGCTTTTTCTCAAATACAGAAACCCGCCACCTGGACGTACACTTTTTCCAAAAACGAAGTCAAAAAAGGTGAGACGGTTGAATTGATATACACGGCTGTTCTTCAGAACGACTGGTACATTTATTCGTCCGACTTTGATCCCGATCTTGGACCCATGCTTACGAGCTTCAAAATGGAGCCGGACAAGTCTTACCAATTGGTGGGGAAACTTAAACCGCAGAATCCAAAACAAAAATTTGAAGAAATATGGGGAGGTAATATCCGGTACTTTGACAACAAGGCTGTTTTTAAGCAAACGGTTAAAATCCTTTCCGACAATCCTATTATAAAAGGAAGCTCTGAATTCCAAACCTGCCGCCACACCAATGGGGTATGTGTTCCGGGCAGTGAGGATTTTGAGTTTAAAGGGTTGAAAGTCGTTGCGGCAACGGTTGGCGTCGAAGCAGACCCAAATCTGGGTGCTTTGAAAGCGACTGAGAAGACTGGAGAAAACGTCCAGGCCGTTGCCACTGCTGATTCCGCTACAAATGTAACTTTGACCAATCCGTTAAGTACCGATTCAGCAGGACCCGTAAAAAGTGCAGCCTCGGCAAGTCCGGCACCTTTGGAGGATACCCCGGGCGGCAGTTCGCTTGTGGGCTTTGCACTCGCGGCTTTTTTATCCGGACTACTTGCATTATTAACGCCATGTGTATTTCCGATTATTCCCATGACCGTTAGCTACTTTACACATCAGGAAAATGGTAAGGTCAAAGCATTTATATATGGAATTTCCATTGTGCTGATCTATACACTGATCGGAACGGTGGTGTCCAGAATAAATGGCCCGGCATTTGCTAATTTTTTAAGCACACACTGGATTCCAAATCTTCTGTTCTTTTCGATTTTCCTGGTATTTGGTATGTCATTCCTGGGTCTTTTCGAAATTGTATTGCCGAGCGGTTTTGTGAACCAAATGGATGCGCGTGCAGACAAAGGCGGTTACGTTGGAATATTCTTTATGGCATTTACCCTCGTGCTGGTTTCCTTTTCCTGTACGGGACCAATCGTTGGAAGCATACTTATTGCATCTGCCGGCGGTGAAGTGATCAAGCCAATTGTCGGGATGTCGGCATTTTCGCTGGCATTTGCCATTCCTTTTACACTTTTTGCACTGTTTCCTCAGTGGCTGAAATCCTTGCCGAAATCGGGCGGATGGCTAAATACGGTGAAGGTTGTTTTCGGATTCGTAGAACTTGCTTTGGCACTTAAATTTTTCAGCATCGCCGATCAGGTTTATCACTGGCGCTTATTGGACAGAGAAGTTTACCTGGCTTTCTGGATCGTCATTTTTAGTATGCTGGGATTTTACCTGTTAGGCAAAATACGCACCCCGCACGATTCGGTTGTTGAAAAAGTAAGCGTACCCCGGATTTTGTTGTCGATCATAACACTCACTTTCGTAGTATATATGATTCCCGGCATGTGGGGCGCTCCGCTCAAAGCTTTGGCTGGCTATTTACCGCCCCAGTCAACAATTGATTTCGATTTAAACAAAAGAGTTGCATCAGGCCCGCAATCGCAGACTTCCGGCATCACCAAAAAGTATACCGACCTTTTCCATTTGCCCCACGAACTGGACGGATTCTTCGATTACAAGGAAGCAATCGCTTATGCAAAAAAAGTAAACAAGCCTGTGTTCATTGACTTCACCGGGCACGGATGTGTCAATTGCCGCGAGATGGAAGCCCGCGTATGGCCGGATCCGGCAGTACTGCAACGTCTCCAAAATGATTTCGTTATTGTTGCTTTGTACGTGGACGACAAAACGGAGCTCCCGGAGGCGGATTGGTATACATCTAAATATGATAATAAAGTAAAGAAAACCATCGGGGCTCAAAATGGCGATCTGCAGATCACCAAGTACAACAACAATGCTCAACCGCATTATTGCATTATTGACCACGAAGGTAATTTACTGGTCGCACCGAAAAACTACGATCTTAATCCATTGCACTTTGTAGCCTACCTGGATAGTGGAAAGGCTGCGTTTAAGGGGAGGTAATATGGTTTCTCAACTTTGCGAATGGGTGCCGAATAACATCTCCCCTTAACTCCTACCAATCATTGATCGAGAAAAAGTAATTTATAAAAAAAGCCCGAATCCAGAAGACTCGGGCTCATAGGCAACAATTCAGTAGATTATCAAACTATACGCGTTCCGGCAAAGTATATGGTCCGCGATACTTCCTTGACAAATACTTGTTGGCATCTTCATCACCTACAAACCTTTCCGATTTCGGATCGAATGTAAGTGCTCTGCCTGTGCGGTAAGCGATATTTCCCAAATGCGCAAGGCCGGATGACAAGTGTGCAGTCTCCACGGGTCCGTTCACCATTTTTGGATCCTTGGCAACCACTGCATCAATAAAGTTTTTAAAGTGATCGCCTCCCGCTTTACGTGTTGGCCCCGGCTTTTTTTCTTTACCTAAAAACGTTTCATAAAAGTCATATCCCTTTACGACCATGTAACCTTCACTGCCATAAAATATATTACCGATTCCTGTACCACCTTCATCGTTAGTCATCCATGGACGTACTTCAAACTCAATGATCTTCTTCTCTTTGGGGTAAATGAACGAAGAACTTAGTACCTCAGGCGTTTCCTTTGCATCATTCCACAGGAATTTTCCACCCGAAGATGTGATCTTTTCCGGGAACGAATCCACCCCTAAACCCCACATACACATGTCTGTTTCGTGAATCCCCTGGTTTCCGATATCGCCATTTCCGTAATTCCAATGCCAGTGCCAATCGTAATGCACATAATTTTTGGAAAAAGGTTTCATCTCAGCCGGACCTGTCCACAAGTCGTAATTCAGTCCTTCCGGTATTGGGGAAGTTCCTCTGTCACCAATATCGGGCCTCCATTTGTATACGAGACCGCGAGCCATGTAAACATTTCCTATCAAGCCGTCACGCAAATGTTTAACCGCTTCCTGTAATGCGACTGAGCTCCGAAGTTGCACACCATGCTGTACCACCCTTTTATATTTTTTTGCCGCCTCAACCATTTTCCTTCCCTCATGAATGTTGTGGGATCCGGGTTTTTCCACATAAACATCTTTACCCGCTTGCATAGCCCAGATTGCGGCAAGAGAATGCCAGTGATTAGGCGTAGCAATACTCACAGCATCGATAGACTTGTCTTCATAAACCCTGCGCAAGTCATTTTCCGTCTTGACGGTTTTGCCGGTTTTGGTATTAAATTCTTTTGCTCTTGTTTGCAAAATATTGTTATCCGGGTCGCAAAGGGTTGCGATTTCTACATTAGCAAGATTATTAAAGCTGCTGATGTGATTTTGCCCACGTCCGTTTACACCAATTACAGCCACACGAACCCGATCGTTGGCACCAAATGCACTTGCCGGAATGATAGACGGAATCGCCATCACTGCGGCGACACCCGCCGAATTTTTGATGAAGTCCCGTCTCGAAACCTGATTTTCTTCTTGCATAAATATATAATTTAGGAATGGTCAGTGAATATGATGTACTTGATACAGACGATTTTCCAGTCTGTTTGCCCTACCAAATAGTACAACTATTTTTGCTTTTTGTACTACTGTCTTTTTATAAAATTTGCTGTACAAAGTAACAGCTAGCAGTCCGTTAAGGACAACATGCGGATCTGGAAAAACAAATCATCAGTCTGAAAGATCCAAGTCAGCACAGGAACCCACGATAGCGAGGTATAACACACTCGCGATTGGGATGACTCATTTCACCCGGAAATGGTTGAAAACTAAACAATACCCAAACCACACAAAAAACTGAAAATAGGATAATTATCAAAATTATTTATATCAAAACAATAGAAATCCATTTTATTGTATTGATAAAAAATATAATTGCAATTTTTTTTGCAAGTTGAATGTGGGGGAAGTTCAAAATAACTTGTCTGTGTATTATAACTCCGAAAACCATTGACTCCAGTGCGGATGAATACCACATTACAAAGCGACGCAAACAAGTATGACTTCCATCGTGATTTATCCGTTACAAACGATAAGACACCGATCCTGGCCGACGACGAACGGTTATTGCGTTCTGCGTTTTCCGTGAATCCTAAGCAGGGATGCTCTATGTTGTTTAGCCGATATTACGTAAGCCTCTGCAATCACGCTATCAGGTTCGTTCATTCCAAAGAGGTCGCGGAAGACATCGTTTCAGAGCTATTTGCATCTTTCTGGCAAAACCGCGTATTTGACCAAATCACCAGCTCCTACCGTGCGTATTTATATAAAGCCGTTCGGCACAGGGCATATAATTACCTCAAATGGCAGGTTCAGCGCACCGACTCACTCGACTCCATCAGTGCGACTATCGCCTCAGTCCATGTACTTCCTGACGACGCTATGCTTTATACGGAACTGTACATTAAAATTGAGCAAATCATACAGAAACTGCCGCCTCAGTGCCGGCGCGCATACCTGCTTAAGCGAGTGGAAGGTAAAAAGTATGATGAAATTGCCCATGAATTGCAGATCACTGTCAAGGCCGTTGAAAGGCTTGTCAGCAGGGCACTCCTTAAGTTACGCAACGACTTGAAAGACGATTGGATATTAGGTATCATGCTACTGTCTCTATTTTAACTATCCGCAAATAAATCACATACTAGAAAAACCAATTCATTTAATCGTAGATGAAAACACTAATAACCAGACAGTTATTGTTTGATTTTTTTGATGGCAAAACAACCTTGATACAGGGTAAGCTCATTGAGCAGTGGCTTTTGCATTCCGAAAATGAAGAGAAATTCTATGGTTGTCTGGATGAATGGGAGAGGATACATCCGCAGTTTTCTCCCAACCAGGACAAGGCACAGAGAGATTTTCAACGATTGCTTGATGGAGAAACCCTGCCGACCAAGCAGCTCGAAGCTCTTTCGGGCAGCGAAAGGCAGTTGGTTGGTCGTCGGACCTCATGGGTAGCAGCCATTACTGTCGCCGCGAGCGTTCTTTTTATTCTGTCTTATGCTTTTCGCGCCGACCTGCTTCACAAAACTTATTCATCCAAAAGCGGCGAAACATGCTCATTCCTGTTGACCGACGGCACAGATGTAACGCTCAATGCCAACTCCACGCTGACCGTTCCGCGATTTGGGTTCGGCAGCGATGTTCGTGAAGTAAAACTGGAAGGAGAGGCAGAGTTTAAAGTGACGCACAAGGTCGATAACCTGAGATTCCGGGTGTTGATGGGAGGTGGTTACAGCATTGAGGTGCTGGGCACTAAGTTTACAGCATTTTCCCGAAAGCGTGGAAAAAGGGTCTTTTTGTCAAGTGGAAAGGTAAAGCTAGAACTTCCCGAGGGTAAGCAGCTTTTTATGAAACCCGGAAACTATTTCTCCTCAGATGTAAAAGGGGTAATGGAAATTACCAGCCCCAGGGAGCCTTTGATCGCGACGGCATGGAAGGATCATACCTTCTATTTCGACAACACGCCCGTATCAGAAGTAGCTGACCAAATCCATGAACGGTTTGACGTAAAGATAAACATTGCAGACAGTTTACTGGCAAATCGAAAAATTGGTGGCACATATCAGGCACGTCAGGTCGATGAATTGCTGGATATATTATCACAATTACTTGAAATAGAAATTACTCAAAAGACAGATTATATAGAGTTGCGTACTTCAAAATTTAAAAACTTATGAAAACTCCATTTCTACGAACGTGGCTGATCTGCAGCTGGCTACTGATTACCAGGGTGGCGGTATCACAAGATATCGCGTTTGTCCGTCCTGTATCCCTGCATGCCGGGCACCAAAACGATCAGGCTGGCCAGAAACTGAAAGACGTTCTGCTGGATCTGGGCAAAAAATACCAGGTTAGTATTTTATTTGAAGAATCCACAATCGATGGGATGTCAGCTTCTTCGGCCGCCACAGCGAGTACTGCTAAACTGGAACAGCGACTTGAAACGATCCTGTCTCCAAACGGACTGGAGTTCAGGAAAGCCGGTAAAAAAGCGTACCTCATCCGAAAAAAGGATTTAAAAACGAAGCCTAACGATCCAAAATCTGCCCTTCTCAGGTCAGATCGGAACCTTCTAGCCGCTATTCAAACTATCAAACTTATCTCAGCCGATACCGACATCAAAGGCAGGGTAATGGATGAACAAGATCAGCCGCTACCAGGTGTAAGTATTTTGCTTAAAGGCAGTAATCGTGGCACGGTAACAGACATGGATGGCAACTTTGCTCTGAGTATTCCGGATCAGCAGGCAGTGCTCGTCTTTTCCTTTATAGGGTATTCAACAAAGGAAATTTCACTAAGCGGACAGACTACCCTTGCCGTCAAACTTGACGCTTCTACGAGCAGCCTTTCCGAAGTTATGGTTGTAGGTTATGGTACACAGCGAAAAGGAGATATCACCGGATCAATTGGGTCCTTATCTGCAAAAAATATTAAAGAGATACAGGTAACCAGTTTTGAAAACGCCATTCAGGGGCAAATTGCTGGTGTGCAGGTACAAGAGCCCAGTGGTGAACCTGGCGCTGCAACCACAATCCGCGTTCGCGGGTTAGGATCGGTTTCGGCCGGGAATGAACCGCTGTATGTCATTGACGGATTCCCCGTTACAAAAAATATGGATCCAGGCATTCAGGGAGATATCACACGCCGAACCACTGCATTCGCACTACCTCCCTCCAATCCGTTGGGAACAATAAATCCCAACGACATAGAATCGATCGAAGTATTGAAGGATGCTTCCGCTGCAGCTATTTACGGCTCAAGGGGATCCAACGGCGTGATTTTAATTACGACAAAAAAGGGAAAAAGAAGCTCAAAACCGGTCATTGGGTTTGACGCTTACTACGGAAGCCAGTCCGTTGCAAAAAAGGTGAAACTAATGAACGCAACTGAACTGACCGCTTATGTACTGGATTCCAAAAACAATGCCTATCTACAGGATGTTCCCGGGGCGAGCATCAACGACAACAATGCCGTCAGATATACCAAAACGACCAACGGAAGCTACTTTATCCCGGACGATTTCGCTAACCCTGATGGCACAAACACCGACTGGCAAAGCCTCATATTCCACTCAGCTCCTGTACAAAGCTACAATGCTTCGGTTTCGGGAGGTGGGGACAACGTCAACTACTACTTCTCCGGAGGTTATTACAACCAAAAAGGAACTATTGAAAGAAGTGGTTTTGAACGATATAGTTTCCGGGTAAACCTTGAAGCAAGTCCGGTCAAAAAATTAAAAGTCGGACTTGGACTGAGCCCCTCATTCACCAACACCGACAGATCTCCTGCCGGAGCGCCCTATTTTGCTGATCCTCCCGGAATTGTGTATTCAGCGTTGGTTACCTCGCCCACGGTGCGCCCTTATCTGGCCGATGGTACCATTAATCAGACTGACAACCAATCGCACCTCAACACAGAAACGGGCAGGGGAGCGAATATGACAGCAGCCAGTAATCCGCTGGCTATTATAAAATACGTGACCGACGAACTGAAGCAGTTCCGAACATTTGGAAATGTATTTGCGGAATACGAAATTCTGAATGGCCTTAAGTATAAGTTGTATACCGGCATTGACGTGAACAGCTACAACCGTTCATTCTATATGGCAAAGGCATTTTTGAACAGAAATGCGACAACAGGAGACCCCTATGCACAGTCCAACGCATCTCTGAACTATAACTGGCTGGTCGAGAATACGGTTTCTTACGACAAACGATTTGGAAAGAATCACAATGTGTCCGCGGTCGTTGGATACAGTGCTCAAAAAGATAGGCTCGACGCCAATCAGGTTTACGCCCAAAACCATCCTGATGACCTTTCGCCTACGATCAGCGGTGGCCAGGTAACCAGCGGTGGTGATAACCGGCAGGAGTGGTCACTCGTTTCGGCACTTGCCAGAGTGAATTATTCCTTCAGTGATAAATATCTGGTTACAGCGACAATCAGGTCCGATCGCTCTTCACGCTTCGGCGCAGGAAATAAAACCGGTACATTTCCCTCAATATCTGCCGGATGGAGATTGTCTGAGGAAACTTTCATGAAGCCTCTGAAGGTTGTGAGCGACCTGAAACTGAGAGGTAGCTGGGGCGAAACGGGGAACTTCCTTATTCCCAACTATGCTGCCATCGGTTTGCTGAGCCCTTATAATTATGTTTTTAATAATGTTCTCGTTAATGGCATTGCACCCACAACCATAAATAACGAAAAACTAACCTGGGAAAAAACTACGCAAGTCGACTTCGGCCTGGATCTGGGCCTCTTCCGTGACCGGTTATTTATTTCGGCCGACTGGTACAAAAAAATCACGTCTGACCTCCTTCTAAATGTCCAGGTGCCTGCCTCTGTCGGGTTTTCCACCGCGCTTCAGAACATAGGTGAAGTAGAGAACAAAGGTATTGAGCTCACCATTTCGAGTCGAAATATCGTGGGAGCATTCAGCTGGACAACCGACTTGAATATTTCCTCAAACAAAAATAAAGTGCTAAAACTTGGTCCAACAGGAGACCCAATATTGAGCAGCGGTGGTGCCGGGATACGCCACGTAACCAGGATAGGTGCACCGATAGGAAGCTATTATGGATATGTGGTAGAAGGCATCTATCAGACTCAGGCGGAAGTAGATGCAGCCCCAAAGGATGCACTAGCACCCGCCGCCCGTGCCGGTGATTTCAGATTTAAGGATGTCAATGGTGACGGAAAAATAGACGCCAACGACAGGACCGTGACAGGGAACTATATGCCTGACTACACCTGGGGAATCACCAATCGATTCAGTTTCAAAGGGATTGATCTAAGCGTTTTCTTCCAGGGTGTGCACGGCTCTGAAATCCTGAATCTTACCAGAAGGCACTTGGGCAATGGAGAGGCCGCGACAAATTCTTATGCCGACTGGACAGAACGATGGATATCTGCCGAAAAGCCCGGCAATGGCGTCATTCCAAGAGCGGACAGGCTTTCCGACCTGCACGGAGGAAACAACAGGCCGTCGTCGTTCCAGGTCGAGGATGGGTCTTACCTTCGGCTCAGGAGTGTTACGTTGGGCTACACATTTCCCAAAGGTATTCTTGGAAAGAGATTTCAGTCACTGCGTGCTTACACATCAGCAACCAACTTATTCACCAACACCAAGTACATTGGCTTCAACCCGGAAGTTAACAACCAGTCGGGATTGACTGGCGTTCAGGGAGAAGATTATGGTGCCTACCCCCTTTCAAGAAATTTTACTTTCGGACTAAATGTAACATTCTGATCCAATAACTATCAGATCATTTTCTAAATGCTACCAGACATGAAATTCAGGAACATATATTTAATTCTGTTGATTGCCGGATCTCTTTTCTCATGCAGCGAGGATTTCACCAATCTGAACCCTGTTTCGCAAAGAAACGTTAACGGCTTCTACCAAACGGCTGGCGATATGACTACAGCTATCAATGCCGCCTACAAAACCCTGCAGAACAACGGAACTTACAATCAGAGCTACTGGATAATGCAGGAAATGAGGTCGGACAATACAGATCAGGGCCCGGATGGCACCGGCTTGGGTGCCGACCTGACCGTGATAGACAATTTCTCGGAGATATCCACCAGCGAAATAATCACCGCCGGTTATACAGATTCCTATCTTGGAATTGCCCGCTGCAATATCGTACTTGACCGTATCGAGCCCATTACCATGGATGCTACTGAAAAAGGGCGCATTAAGTCCGAGGCATTATTCCTTAGATCTCTTTTCTATTACAATCTTGCAGTGCTATTTGGCAATATTCCCATGCCGCTGAATGAAGCAAAATCGATCAGTGAAGGTGGCACACTACCACAATTACCGGCCGCGGAGATTTACAAACAACTCGTTTCAGATCTGATGAAAGCGGAAGCGGGGCTACCCATCAAATATTCAGTTGCTGCGGATGCGGGGCGTGCCACCAAGGGAGCAGCGGCAGCGTTGCTTTCAAAAATTTATCTTACGCTGGGAGATAAAACCTCCGCAGTAACAGTTCTTAAAAGGATTGTTGCCACTTACGGATACTCTTTGCTGCCTAACTACGCAAGCCTCTGGGGAATAACAAACAAAAATAACGCGGAGTCCATTTTCGAAGTGCAATTCAAAGGCGGCGGAACCGGCACAGGAAATGCGTTTACCAATGCATTCTCACCATTGCTGAAACAAACAACAGGTGCTTACAAAAACCGGCCGACCGTCAATATGATGAGAGCCTATGAAGCAGGTGATGACCGATTCCTAAAATCTATGGACAGCAGTTATGTCAATGCGCAGGGCGTTCTTATTTCTAGTTCAAAAAACGACATGCGTTTTATAACCAAGTTTGGCAAAGAAAACACCTTCAACGAAAACGACGCTTCGTACAATTTTGTGGTGCTCCGCTACGCAGATGTACTATTGATGCTTGCCGAAGCTATTGGTGAATCCGATGAAGCCTACGGCTATATCAACCAGGTGAGGGGCAGGGCTAAACTGGCCCCCATCAATGCGACCACGCCAGGCACTTTCAGCGACAAGCTTTTACGGGAGCGCCGGGTGGAACTCGCCTTCGAAAACCACCGCTGGGCTGATCTACTGCGTTTTGGCAAAGCAAAAGATATTATGACGGCCCAGGGTAAAAATGCGCGCCTGCTGTATCTGATCCCTCAAAGGGAACTTGATATCAATTCATCTTTTAAACAAAACTGAGCAAGCCTGCTTAACAAATACAAGCGAAGGCGTACGTCCAGGTTCCTATTGTCTATTCTTATACCCGTCAATCTATGCGTTTTAATATCAAAAATGCGGCGTTATACCTATGCCTTTGCTGCATCTCCCATTCCGTGACTTTAGCACAGGCACCGCCGAGGCCATCATCATCAAAAATACTTCAGGACATAAAAAAACTGAATGTCCTTGGCAATGTGCTTTACATGGCTGCACATCCCGATGACGAGAATACCAATTTCATTGCCTATATGGCCAATGAAAAATTATACAACACCAGCTACCTTGCCCTCACCAGAGGCGATGGCGGACAAAACCTGATCGGACCCGAAATCAGGGAACAACTGGGTATGATCCGCACCCAGGAACTTCTTCAGGCGAGGCGTATCGACGGCGGGAGACAATATTTTTCACGTGCCAATGATTTTGGTTTTTCCAAAAACCCAGGGGAGGTTTTTACCATTTGGGAAAAAGAAAACTTACTTGCAGATGCCGTATGGGTAATCCGTAATGTCAAACCTGATGTGATCGTTACACGGTTCCCACCCGATTCAAGAGCAGGACATGGGCATCACAGCGCTTCATCCATCCTGGCAGAAGATGCATTTGATGCCGCCGCCGACCCTAAACGCTTTCCTGAGCAGCTCAAATATGTTCAGCCCTGGCAGGCCAAACGCCTGCTTTGGAACATTGGCATGTGGGGTATGCTGAACCGCGCCGAATTTGTAAAAAATGCAAAAGACTATCTGCGGATCGATGTTGGAACATTTAACCCCTTTATCGGAAAATCGTACGGTGAGATATCTGCGGAAAGCAGGAGTATGCACAAAAGCCAGGGGTTTGGCTCAATCGGAAGTCGTGGGACATCTATAGAGTATCTGCAGCACACCAAAGGAGAAAAATCCTTAAAAGACCTATTCGAGAACGTGAATACCTCATGGGCGCGTGTGGCAGGAGGAAGCAAAGTGGAAGAACTTGTGCGGGAGGCGGTGGTACAATACAATCCTGCCATTCCCTCTGCCAGCGTACCAGGATTACTCAAGATCCGCTCAGAGCTCGTTAAACTGCCCGATGGATTCTGGAAAACTACCAAGCTTAAAGAAGTGAATGATATAATACAGATGACGCTTGGATTGTACATGGAGGCGACGGCCGCCGATTTCGCCTATTCACCTGGGGATGAAATGAAAATAACGATCGAAACCATTAACCGTTCGCCCGTGCCGGTCACTTTTCAAAAAATAGGTTTTCCCTTCAAGTCACGTGATTCGCTACTCTCGGCTCCATTGATCGACAACAATGATCTGACGTTTGAAATTAGAGCAAAAGTCCCGGCAAATACAGCGATTTCGCAACCCTACTGGTTGCGAAAGGACATTGGTTACAAAGGACTTTTCTCAGTAGACAACCAAATGGAAATCGGTCGTCCGGAAAACCCTCCCGCAGCAACAGTGCTTCTTGAAGTCCTGGTCGACGGGCAGTCCCTGCAATACGAAATCCCGGTTGTATACAAAAAGAAGGATCCGGTAAACGGAGAAATCTATCAGCCTTTGGTGATAACACCGCCGGTTTATGCCAATATTCTCCAGGAGGTGTATATGTTTGACGACCTGAAGCCAAAAAAGGTTATTGTGGGAATAAAAGCAGGAAAGGACAAATGTAAAGGTGAGGTAAACCTGGATCTTCCGTCTGGCTGGAGGACGATTCCCACATCGATCCCTTTTGACCTGGCAAATAAGGGTATGGAACAAACGGTGGAGTTTCAGCTTTACCCTCCTGCAAATTCGCAGGAAGCGGAAATGAAGGCTATTGTAAAAGTTGATGGAAAAAATTATGATAAAAGCTTCGGACTCATCAGTTACAGTCATATTCCTGCACAGGTTTTTTTTCCAAAAGCCGCGGCCAAGATCGTGAAGCTGGACCTTGTCAAAAAAGGAAGCAATATCGCCTACATCATGGGCGCAGGCGACCTTATCCCTCTAAGCCTACGTCAGATAGGATACGCTGTAACAATGCTTGAAGACAAGGATATCACACCCGACAAACTTCGTCAATTTGATGCAATTATAACCGGTGTTCGGGCTTACAACACCAATGAACGTATGAAGCACTACCAGCCAACTCTGATGGACTATGTAAAAAACGGAGGAAACCTGGTCATACAATACAACACCAACATGGACCTGGTAATGAAGGACCTGGGGCCATACCCATTTGAGCTCACCCGTGATCGTATTACAGTTGAAGGATCCGAAGTAAGGTTTCTGAAACCGCAAAGTCCGGTGCTTAACACCCCGAATAAAATTACCCGTAAAGATTTTGACAATTGGGTGCAGGAGCGCGGACTGTATTTCCCTCAGAAATGGGCTCCAGAATATGAAGCGATAATATCTTCGAATGACCCGGATAGCCCGGCAATGGATGGAGGTATTCTGGTAGCAAAATACGGCAAAGGCAACTACGTTTACACCAGCCTGTCGTGGTTTCGGGAGCTGCCAGCCGGCGTGCCAGGAGCTTACCGTGTATTTGTCAACCTGATTTCCCTGGGCAGGTAGTATCAGTGGTTTTGTGGCCGGAGCATCTGCTTTATTTCACTTGAAAGAAGCAGATGCCCCTGGTCACTTGCATGATTACAAATTCCCCACAGCCTGGTGAATCTGCTTTACCGTATCTTCGTAGTTATCGTCGCTTGGAAGCCCAAATAACGATTTTTCTTTGATCATAGCCGCAACGTTTTCTGGCACGAGCTTTTCCCAACCAGGCTCACCTCTTTTTATTTTATCAAGCACACTGTCTGTGGTAATGTGCATGTGCTCCTTGTTGTAATTGCGGATATCTTCAATCTTGTCATTAATGACCAGATATTGAAACAGGGGACGCAGGTGGTCTGGAACCACAAAATTCTCACAGCTGTAAACAGAACCGTCTGCCTGCAGCGTTGGGTAAATAAATAGCTTGACCTTCCTGCTGAATAATGTTGCAAAAGATTCGAGAATACCCCCGGGAAGAAACTGATAGTGCTTCTCATCAAAAATATCCTGTAAACTCGGACTTCCCAGCAAGAGTCCGGCCTTAAGTTTGGTGAGGCGTGACAGATATGACACCAGCCTGAAATATTCATGGTGGTTGGAAATCATCACCATATGCCCCAACGAACACAGGATATCCACCCTGTCCAGAAAGTCTTTTTCGTCAATGTCACGCGATGCCCCTTTAAGATTGTGCAAGGTGAGTTCAGATACCAAAACTACTTTCGACTCGTCGACGTCGGGTTCGGCAAGGAACTGTTTTTGCCCATTGCTGATCAGATCGATGTGGACATTCGTAATGGGACGTAACCGTCCTCTCATCATTAGAATATGCTTTTTGTATAATGCTTCCGAAGGTTGCAGAACGCCTCCGTCACTGCCAAACAAAGCGGCATCAGTGAATCCGTTCCTTACCAGCCGAAGACTCATCAAACGGTTGTCCACTTTAAGAAAATCCGGACCGCTAAAACGTACCATATCAATCTCGATACGATCCGGTGTAAGATCGTCCATCAGAGAAAGCAACAATATTTCGGGTGATTTGTAGTAAAAAAAACAACCATACATGAGGTTAACCCCAATAATCCCGAGCGCTTGCTGCTGCAAAAGATTCTCGTTGTCACGCATCCTAACGTGAATAACCACATAACTGGCTGGTCCCAAAGGCGTAAGCTGAAACTGGAGACCCAGCCACCCATGCGATTCATTGGTTTTTTGAAAATTCAAGGCAACCACTGTATTGGCAAATGCAAAAAACTGACTTTCCGATCCCCTCTTTTCTGAAAGGCGTTTTTCCACCAGGTTATATTCCCGGTTGAGCATCTTCATCAACCTGGATTCCACAACATATCGTCCGCCTTCTTCCGTTCCGTAAATGGCGTCACTGAAAGTCATATCATATGCCGACATTGTTTTGGCAACCGTTCCCGATGCGCCGCCCGCTTTAAAGAAATAGGCGGCAGTTTCCTGCCCGGCACCGATCTCAGCAAATGAACCATAAATCCGCCGATCAAGATTGATCAACAGCGCTTTTTGTTTGGTACCAAGATTTTTATCGTACATAAGCTTGTTCTATAAAATGAAGAGCTACACAATAAAGAAAAAAACAAGGAATAATACAACTACATTTCCCCCGCTTTTGCAGATATTGGTTACGCAGAAAGGACATATGTTATTATTTGAAGATTAAATTAAATGTGTACAATTTTATGACTCAGGACTCCGATTTTCTGCTGACATATGGCACATTGATGCGAGCCTTTGAAAACCCTTTCGCCAGTCAGCTAAGAGGCTCTTCATCCTTTCACGGCGACGGATCTTTTCAAGGTCTGCTTTACAGAGTCAGCTGGTATCCCGGAGCAGTTTACAGAAGCGATCTAAACAATAAGGTCTACGGAGAAATTTACAAGTTGAACAATCCCGCAGTGCTGCTACCCGCTCTTGATGAGTACGAGGACGTTTTGGAAAATGAATCAGAAAGCCTTTACCTGCGGAAGATCATCCCCGTAAAGCTTCCTGATCAATCTGTTTTGCACTGTTGGGTGTATCTGTATAATCAGTCCGTTGATGAATTGGAACTGATTGAAGGAGGACATTTTCGAATGCAGTGATCATTCATATGAACCCCACTTCACGGCCGGACTAATACCGCCGGAAAGAAGCATACTAACTCAAATTCTTGCCCACACGCTCTCCTATTATTCTGAGACCGTCCAATGTCAACTTCCTGTCAATTTCTACAAATTCATCTTTTAACGTTTCAATAATTGAAGAAAGGCCTCCCGTGGCAACTGCGATACAATCTCCACCGAGCTCTGTTCTTATTCTGAGAATCAGCGATTTCACCAATCCTTCATATCCGAGTAAAATGCCAGCCTGGATCGCTTCGGTCGTATTTTTTCCAATTGCTGATGCCGGTAACTTCAATGGTACTTCCGGAAGCTGGGCGGTATTGGCAAACAGCGCTTTAACGGCCGTTAGTAAACCCGGTAGTATGGCAACTCCAAGAATTTTTCCATCCTTTGAAACGGTAGTAAAAGTGAGTGCAGTACCAAAATCCACGACGACGCAGTTCTGTTTGTACCGGCTGATTACCGCAACTGCATTTGCAATTAAATCCGCACCGATTTCATGCGGGTGATCAATGTCTATTGCCAGATCAGGAAAGATGTCCGGTCCAACCAAAATAATATCATCGCCAAACAATGATCGTAGCATACGCGATATCACGGGCGTCATGTCGGGAACCACGCTGCTCAACACAACCGTCTTCACATCGCCAAACCACAATCCTGCTTCTAAGAAGTGCAGCCTAAGCCGTGATTCATAATGCACCTCGCCTTCGTGGGCCGATGACCTCATACGCCATACATGCTCCCACGCTTCATCGTGATAAATTCCGAAAACAGTATCCGTATTCCCAACATCAACGGCTAATAGCATCTCAAGGTTTTTTATATGATCGGAACAAATTAAAGCATTCTGTAAATAAAACTTCCTGTACCGATTTACTTAAGGCCGGTTTATTTTTGATAATGTCTAATTTTGATCAAAAATCCCCCGCCAGACGGACGATTTTAATTTCTGTTTTGAAAGATCAAGTTTAAATAAAAAGAATGCATTACATACCTGACCGGGCTCATTCCTGGCTCTGCCTTATTATCGTTTTTCTTGTGACTTCCGTGACTCCTGCTTTTGCGCAGGCAATTCCCGAGTGGCAGGATCCTGCAGTTTTCAGCATTAATACAGAGAGGGCTCACGCAAATTATTTCCCATACCAGGACGAGACCAGCGCGTTTCAATTCGACAAAAAGTCACCTTTTGTAAGGTCCCTAAACGGCACCTGGAAATTTAAGTGGGCTTCAAATCCATCAAAAGCACCAACTAATTTTTTTGATCCGGCTCAGCAAACAACGACCTGGGACGATCTGCCGGTACCATCGAACTGGCAAGTATTCGGCGCAAGGGAGGGTCGTAAGTACGACAGGCCGATTTTTACCAATATCAAACATCCATTCAAGGCAAATCCACCCAAGATTCAGGCTGATACCAATGCCGTTGGACTCTACCGTACCACATTTACCATTTCCGAAGATCCGAAGGAAAAAACATACATCATTCATTTTGCCGGAGTCCAGTCGGCCTGTTACGTGTGGCTGAATGGCGAAGCTATCGGATATCACGAGGATGGCATGACACCCTTTGAGTTTAATATTTCTGACGACGTAAAGTCGGGTGTAAACCATCTTGCCGTGGAAGTGATCAACTGGTCGGACGGCAGCTATCTGGAAGATCAGGATTATTGGCGCTTATCCGGTATTTACAGGGATGTAAATCTGTTGGTTTTACCCAAAGTACATCTTACCGATTTCACGGTGAGGACCAATTTGGATGAAAAATTGGAGAACGCCACGCTTAATTTAAGCGCCTTCGTTGAAAACGCAGGCAATCAATCTTTAAATGCGTATCAAGTCCTGTTCTCATTGTATGATGTAAACAAAACCCTGGTTGCACCCGCAGCAAGTGCCGTAATCAGAACGCTCGATGCGTACAAGAGTGGGGCAGTCAAGGTTGAAATCCCCGTCCCGCTACCCAACAAATGGAGTGCTGAAGTACCTTACCTGTATACACTGACGATTCAACTAATGAACTCGGACGGCAAAGTTCAGGAGACTTTGAGTCAGCGGGTTGGCTTCAGGGATATACAAATCACAGGAGGACAGCTACTCGTCAATGGCAAGGCCATCAAAATTAAGGGCGTAAACAGGCATGAGTTTGACCCAGAAACCGGTCGCGTAATCAGTCGGGAGTCCATGATCGAGGATATCAAGCTGATGAAGCAAAATAATATCAATGCTGTACGTACGTCTCATTATCCCAACGATGCCCAATGGTACGATCTATGCGACGAATATGGATTGTATGTGGTGGACGAAGCCAACATTGAGAGCCATGAGCTATGGAATAAAAATATTATCCTTGCCGACATGCCACAATGGAAAAATGCGTTTGTAGCCCGGGGATCGGCAATGGTGGAGCGAGATAAAAACCATCCTTCCATTATCATGTGGTCGCTTGGAAACGAGTCGGGCATGGGAGCAAATTTCGCCGCCATGGCTGACTACATCCGGCTTACTGATCCTACTCGCCCAATCCATTACGAAGGCCGGAAAGATTACAAGCCAACCACTCTGAGCAGTTTTGATATCATATCGGTCATGTATCCGTCTACAAAGGATATGATCGAGCTTGTGAAACTCGATAAGACCCGTCCTTTGATCGTTTGTGAATATGCACACGGAATGGGCAATAGTATCGGTAACCTAAAAGACTACTGGGATGTGATCGACAAATACCCCACCATGCAGGGTGGATTCATTTGGGACTGGGTAGATCAGGGATTAAGCTTAAAAAACCAGCAGGGTAAACCCTATTGGGACTATTTTAATTATATCGATGGAGCTAATGCAGGCGATGGGTTGGTCAACCCGGACCGCCTGCCGCAACCGGAGATCAATGAAGTAAAAAAGGTTTACCAAAACATAAAATTTGAAATTCCCGACACACTACGTTCCGGCCAAAAGCAGCTAACGTTACTGAACAAGTTTTACTTTCTCTCCTTGAACGACTATGAATTGGCATGGTCCTTGATGGAAAACGGCAAGATTGTGGGTAAGGAGGCCAAAATAGGCGATTTGAGTATTTTACCGGGTGAAAAGAAATCATTCACCATACCATACAGTATACCTGCTTCCAGAAAACCCGGAGCTGAATACTTCTTAAATCTAAGCGTGAGACTTAAAAATGCTACATCATGGGCTCCGGCGGGGCACGAAATTGCGTGGCATCAGGTAGCAGTCGAACCTTTAAAATACGATCTCCCTAACCTGTCTTACACAACTGGCGATCCACCTTTGCGGGTAGTACAGGTAAGTTCAGGGCGGGTCATGATTTCCGGTCAGAGCTTCTCTGTTACTTTTGACAAAAGAGCTGGCAGGATGATTTCCTTCAAAAATAAGAGAGAGGAAATGATCGACTCCGGACCATATGCAAATCTTTGGCGGGTGCCCACCGACAACGATGAAGGAGGCGGTGCCAAAAGTTATGCGTCTCTCTGGCGTAATGCCGGTTTGGACACTTTGGAGCAGATTGCTTCTGACATAAAAACGGTAAGAGTCACTTCCCATTCCTATAAAGTTCTCTTGTCCACAACATTGAAAGGAAGCCAGGGCCAAATGGTTGTCAACTCGGTCTACACCATTTTTTCAACCGGAGATATTCACGTACGAAATAAAGTTATTCCTGAGGGCGAATGGCCTTTTTTACCAAAAGCAGGCGTTCAGTTTCAAATGCCTCCGTCTTTTATCAAGGCCCAATGGTACGGCAACGGTCCGCATGAAACTTATCCAGACAGAAAAACAAGTGGACGAATTGGCTTGTACACGGGGACTGTCTCCGCCCAACACTTTCCATACATAACCCCACAGGAGAACGGCAATAAAACGGATGTTCGCTGGGCGAGTATTACAAACCCAGACGGACTGGGTCTGCTCGTAATGAGTGACTCGGTTTTCAATTTCAGTGCACATGACTATACCGACAAAGCGCTGTTAGCAGCTAAGCGACGCGGGTCTGCGCTTTCCAGAGGTAAAACGACAATCGTCAATATTGATTACAGACAGATGGGACTTGGCGGAGACGACAGCTGGTCGCCACGCGTGCACCGGGAATATTTAATTCCTGCCAAAACTTACAGTTACTCCTTCCGGTTAAAAGCGATAGACAGGTTCTCGAATCTGGATCAGATTATCCATGTTGATCTGCCGATAATCCCCGATAAAGCTGGGGAAGATTTCACTCCCGGAAATGGAGATGAAATTCAGCAAGATGAAGAAGTTGCTGCTGATGAAGATATTGTTAAGCCAAAAACCAGGAAAGCATATTCCAAAAAAGTTTCCCCCGGAAAAAAAACAGTCAAAAAGAAAGTTGTGAATAAGAAAAAGCCGGACGCTAAGAAAAAAGGGCCTGTCAAGAAAAAACGCAGACGATAGAATATTTCAGAGTTGCCAGGGTATCAGGCCTCACAACTCTGAATAATTACTTTTTATAAGCAGACAAAACATATTGCGCTTTCACACTAATCACCTGCGCGATCTTCACAAAAACGATCGAAGGCACTTCAATTTTGTGGTCCGTGAGCGCTACCTGAAAATCAGATGTGATGGTTATTTTACCACCTGCTATCGAGAGCTTTCCATTGATTGTTCTCTCCTTGGTTACACCGTGAACCGTAAATTTGCCCGTTGCCGATAAGTCATAAGATCCATCTTTTGTGTAATCCAAAGTTTTGGTAACCTTACCACTAAACGTTGCCGTCGGATACTTCTCCGATTCAATGTAATTTTCGTTGAAATGTTCCTGCATCAACTTGTTTGGAAAAACAAAACCATTCATATTCATTCTTATCGCCAGCTCACCCGTAGCCGTATTCAATATGGCCTGACACTTTTTATTTTCAGCTTCGATATTTTCCAGGGGCGTCGTTCCGGAAAAACTGGTCACACCCGTTGAAGTGGAAAACAATTGCGCGTGAGTAACAGTGATGATACAGCACAACAATCCCGTCAGGGCAATTTTCACAAAGCCTGTTGCGTAATTTCTCATAAAGATTAATGATTATTTAGCGACCTTATTTTTCTTATCGAAACTAAAGGTCCGTGAGATATTAAATCCATAATGCACGTCCCCTTTTCCCCAGGTACCGGTTGTTTCACCAATAAATTGTTTTTCAATCATGCCCAGGGAATTGGTGAAATGCAGCTGAAATACGTGACCACCCGTTTCAATATCAACACCAAAGGACATGGAATCATAATATGGCGCTGTGGGTGTGTTCTTCTCGCGCGCCGTTAGGAAATATTCTCCGTTGAGCGATACCCGCTTGGAAAGCTTGAACCTTCCGCCAATGCCAACGGCCAGCAAAATCTTTTCATCGCCCTCAATATCAGGTAAATTTCGGTACAAGTAGGTGGGAGATAATTGTAAAGACAACCGTTCTCCAAACTTCCTGGCAATCAGTATTTGGGCTACGTAGGACAATTTATCCTGAAATTCCAGTTCTCTGTTCACCGTGGCGATGTTCATTCCTCCGAATAATGTCACAGAAACCGGAATGTTTTTCGACCCACCAGCTGACTGCTGGATCAGCTTATACTTACCAAAAAAGTCGTATGTTTTTTTGGAGGTACTTCTGCCAAGGCCTATTTCCAGCCTGTCGGTAAGGCCATATTCGAACCCCATTCTCATGGTGGCGGCATCAAGCCCAAATAGGTTGTAGGCACCCGAGTTAAGCGTACCAAAGCGGTGAGAGATGCGAAAATCCAGGTGGTTTTTCTTCATTGTTTCAATCGACTGACCATTCACAACCCGTGTAGACTTGAAGGTCGCGGTGACCGGATGCGAGCCGGTGCTGTCTTCCTTTTGAAGCTGGCTTAGCAAATCATCCTGAGCAGAAGCAAACATTGGTAATAAAAAAACAAAGAGAAATATGCGGGCGGAGTTCATAGTTCTATGTTTAAACGGTTACTGTTAGGGTTTTACCGTCTGCCGAAAGCGAAGTCTTGTATGCTTTCAGAGCAACGATCTTATCTCCGGTGCTTGGGCCTTTTTGCACTACACCTGTGGTTGAAAACTCAGATCCGTGATTGCTGCAAAACAGGTTATTGTTGTTGGGGGCATACTGAAGTTGGGTACCTTCATGGGTACAAGCTTTTGCCAGTGCAACGTAAGCACTGCCGGAGGTAAAAGCAACCAGAACATCACCTATGACCTTAAACCGACCTGCCGTTTTCAGGCTTGAATAGCTTGAGTTTGTAAGGTCAACGGTAAAATTTATAGCCGCGCCGGTAGTAGTACCAGTTAATCCTGAATTCCCGCCTGGATTCACCGGAGTAGGATCATCACCACCGCCCGACCCGCAGGCAGTCATGGTAGTCCCTAAACAATAAAATGCCATTAGTGTGGAAGTACTGAGCCCAAGGCTTCTCAAAAATTCCCCTCTCTTCATGCTTTCTTCTTTCATCATTTTCATAGTGAACAGTAATTAGGTGTAAGTAAATTTGAGTGTGCTCGAAGATTATCTGAATACAGGTGTGTATCTCACTGATACCCAAACACCGGCTGTGAATAGTTTCGCTTTTAGATATCCTGCCTCTTTAATTGGAATATGTACATAGGGCTCCGCCATGAGAGACAGTTTTTTTGAAAACCTGTATTCGTAACCAGCCGATGCATTAATGTGACTGAATAAATACCAGCCTGTCTTACCTTGCCAGCCAGTCTTCTGCATATGAACGTATTTTGCGTACTTGTATTGATACTTCTCATTCTGCATGTAATATGATGACATGCCTGTCCCAGCAAACCAACGGGACCGATCGCTGCTGGTAATATCAAACCGAAAGCCTAATGGGATTTCTAACATTTTACAAGTACCATCCACATAGTTTGGGGTGTTGACGTCCGTGACATATTTGGGGAATATATAGCCACCACCATCTGAACTATATTCCTTTACGGTCCTTACCACGCCGGTTTGAATGTATAGTTTTCGCAACAATGCAAACTCTCCAAGAAGCGAAAAAGCAGCGCCAGGTTTTGAAAAATCTTTCAAGCCTACCACTGATGTCAAGTCAGGAGAATAGCTAAAACGAATAGCGTACATTGGTGTAGGGACTATTTGTTTAGACGGTGGCGCAGTTACTTTTTGCTGCTCTACTTCATCAATCGCAGGAAGTGCCAATTCAAGCTTTTCAAACGGATGAGCCACCAGCATATTTACAGGTAGGAATGACGCCATTTCCCGAGTAACAGGTCCCTGACTTTCAGGACTTTCTTGCTGCCCCTTGATATCATTATTTTGCGATCCGCTATCCCGGTCCTGCTGCTTTACACCAATTGTTGCATCGCCAGATTTTTTAGCAAGTCGCGTTGATCTCGGATCTGCGCTAGTATTGTTAATTTTCGTGGCGCTGGTCGCAGAGATAGCTGGAGCCACATCGATGCGACCATTTTCAGTCGCTAAATTGGAAGACTTGTCCAACTTTTGAGCAAATTCGGATACCGTTTTATCCTTCGCCTCACTATTCAATACTCCATTCCTATTGCCGGAAGGCCTTAAAACTTTCCTTTTTAAGTTTGAAGAAAATGCCCCTTCACCAACCTTCCCACTTGAGCGGTTAGGCTCTAAGTACACTCCGCCTGCCTTAGACCGGTTCAGGGGCAATATTTTCTCACTTTTCGATTTAGTTAACTTTTCTTTAACCGATGTTGGATTTGATACGCTTTCCAGTGGTTTTAGATTCTTGCTCTCAAGGTTTTTAGATGCAATATTTTTGGTCCCGGTTTTACTTTCAATCTTCCTCACAATTTCATCAGACTCCGGATTGGGAGTTATCGTTAAGCGTTCCGAAGCAACTTTATTTATCAGGCTCTCGGGCTTCGTATTATTATCCATTACAATATAAGTAGCCAATCCCCCTGCAAGGAAAATCAGCATTATCCCCAAAGGCCACCATTTGCGTAGCCAGCCAGCCGGTCTGATCCCATCTTCGTCGTCAAGACGTTTCTTCAGATCATTCCAGTCATTCGGGTCAAAATATGGATCAAGCTCTTCGGATGACTTTCTGAAGAGCCTGTCCAGTTCGTCATCTGGCAACTCTATCATAATTGTCAATGTTTATTTTGGATAACATCTCTCGTAATTTTTCTCTTGCGCGCGACAAATTTGACTTCGAGGCGCCAACTGAAATTCTCAGTTGCTCCGCAATTTCTTCGTGTGTATAGCCGTCAATGACGTTCAAACTAAAAACAATCCGGTAGGAAGGGGTGAGTTTCTGAATGAGGCCTACCAGCTCCTCATGCGCAAGCTTACTGATAACAGTTTCATCCACAGACACCATTTCACCCGCCTCAACATCATCAAATATGTCACGGCGAACTTCCTGTCTGTAATGATCGAGGGCTGTATTAATCATTATTCTACTCAACCAGGTCTTAAATGATCGGCTTGAATCGTACGTCTCAAGCTTTGTAAAAACCTTTAAAAACCCATCGTTGAGTATTTCCTTTCCTTCTTCCCGGCTCCGTGTGTAACGTAAACATATGCTCATAGCATATCCGTAGAACTGTTTATACAACAGCTCCTGACTACGGCGGTTTTTGTTTAAACAGCCGTCGAGTAGTTCTTGAAGAACGGCGGAGTTATACCCGGACATGCTATTTCCTTTTTTATACTAGTACGACTAATGTAATATAAGGGTTGCGTTCGAGATTATTTTTATTTAAAAAAGTGACAGAAGTTGTTCGCTTGTTATAGCACGTCAAGAAATTATTGCATCAGTTCTTTTCAACCTCTATAAATGCCCGGGATGGCTCCTGCTGTTTGCAATTGATGCAGGGATACGGTGTAACGTCCTTTAATGTAACTTCCAGGGGCAGGCTGCCGACCTTTAATTCCTTTTGCCCAGGTTTGCCATTGTATTCCGGAATATAAAGTTCAGTTTCTTTAGATGCGTTCCCTGCGGTAATCTTCCATTTTAGCACCGTGATTCCTCCCCAAATACAGACAACATCTGATGGACATCGTCCTTCGCCGATTTCCAAAATCTTTATCACAACCTTTCCGTCTGCCATGGAGGCAGACTCCCCCGAGCCAGGTTAACAAGCGATTCGTTCGGTGACAGATCAAAACCTTTGCAGGCAGTAATCAGGATGAGAAGAATAAGAAATGGAATGTTTGTCATAGCCAAATCTTAAACTCAAATGTGTTTGTTGATTGACACTACAAAAATGTTTTTAGTTGTAAAGCATGTTGTAGCAAGGGTCGATATTTCCGATCGTCTGCTTAACGGGTTGGAACCCCGGAACTCCCGTTCATCCATTCGCTATCCAAACTAGAAGCCTCTCTTAATTTCAACAGTGATATAAGCATAATTGATTATTGTACATTTGTTATCTTTACATTGCACAGTCTAAATGTGAGAATATTAACAGCTACAATGGAAGAAGATATCCGATGGAAACAACGGTTTTTAAATTTTAATAAAGCGTTTGGAAAATTGACAGAAGTTGTTAAAAATCAATGGATCGGAGATTTGTCAGACTTAGAAAAAGAGGGGCTTATTCAAAGATTCGAATATACGCATGAACTGGCATGGCATGTAATGAAAGACTTTTTCGAATATGAGGGAAATACAACGATCATGGGATCGCGAAGTGCTACCCGAGAAGCTTTTGCCAAGAATATTATACATGATGGCGAAGGTTGGATGGATATGATCAAGAGCAGAAATCAGACGTCACATACCTACAACGAAGTGACTGCAGAAGAAATCGTGTTCAAAATTAAGGATTCGTATTATGCTCTTTTTCAGGAATTTCAAACTAAAATGAAAGCGCTCAGCGCCAACATTTAAGAAGACATCTCATTAATACTATGAAATTCGGACTAACTGAAAATACCGTTCAAAAGATAACAAACTTGATTTCCCAATACGAAGAAATCGAGGAAGCGATCATTTATGGATCAAGAGCAAAAGGGAATTTTAGAAATGGTTCCGATATCGACCTTGTATTTAAAGGTGCACATCTAACCCTATCGCTACTCAATAAACTTGACCAGAATCTGGATGATTTGATGACACCATACAAATTTGACCTTTCCATTTATGGTCACATTAATAATCCGGATTTAAAAGACCACATTCAAAGGATTGGGATAACGTTTTTCAAACGGAACCTTTTTTTGAAAAATTCTGATGCCGTAAAACAGGCTTGAACTTTTATCTTAAATTGGGTCTTTATATTTCACTTCCAGACCAAAGTAGCGACAGAATTTCCTTCAACAGAATAGGCGAATTGCGCCTCACCAAATCTCACCGTAAACTTCTGAGTATCTGCTCCCCGGTTTAGCACTACGAAAACTTTCGAACCGTCTTGATTGGAAAAGGCCACACTTTCAAGTCTGGAAGATGCCGGAAATTTATCCGATTGCACCCGATGAGCCCCAGGCCGAACAAACTTTGACATATGTGCAATGGTATAGTATTCGACATTCTTAGTCACGTCACCGCCCGACTTAACGGTTACAACACCCCTGCAATTATCACATCCCTTATTCTTTGGGCCGTCATTTTCATCCAATGCAATATTCCACAACAGCGCATTCCTGGACCAATTGTTTACAGTTCCGATAAAAATATTTGACATATTCCATTTCAGGTTATCTGTAAAATTAGTAGCCCAGCGCCCCCCGGAAATTTCGGTAAAATAGACACCCTTATCGGGATACTCAGCTCTTACCTGGCTCATCGCAGCTACATTGCCTCCATACGCATGAAAGGCCGATCCAGATACATATTGTCTTGCCAGAGGGTCATTCAAAATCAGCAACGGATAATCCGGACGGTCCCAATTGTGGTCATAAGCTAAAATTTTGGTCGCCAATCCAGCCTTTTTCATTGCTGGACCGACATGATTTTTAATAAAGTCAGCCTGTGCAGCTGCCTCCATTTTCATCGACGGATAAGCCGCCTCATGCAGCGGCTCATTTTGAAGAGAAATCGCATCAATGTGTATTCCTTCCTTTTCGTATGCCTGAAGGTATTTCAAAAAATAGGACGCATAACTATCATACCACTCGCTTTTGAGACTTCCTCCACCCAACTTGCCGCTGGATTTCATCCAGGCTGGAGCACTCCAGGGTGTTGCCATAATTTTGATGTTTGGCTGAATGGCAAGAATTAATTTCAAAACCGGGATCAGGTCGTCTCTGTCCTTTGCAATTGAAAAATTTGCCAATTCCTCGTCGGTCTGCCCGGCTGGCAGATCGTCATAGGTGAAATCTTCCAAAGAGAAGTCCGATGCACCCATTGTAATTCTGATATAGCTTATACCAATTCCAGATTCATGATCGAAAAGGTCTTTGAGGAGCGACTGGCGTTGAGCAGCGGTCATTTTGCGATTGATGAGATAAGCCGATGATCCGGTTAAAGCTGCACCGAAACCCTCAATCTCCTGGAATTCCGTTGTAAAATCAATAGCAGACACCAGCGCTTCCTTGTTGCCCGAGCTGACAATAGGCAGATCATTTTGTTTTTGCATCAATTTGGTCTGATCTCCACGCGTAACCCAAACAGACACCTTCTTCCCCGTGGTCACGTCTGGCGTGGACAGTAGATCCTGTGATCTGCTCGTACACCCCATCAGCACACTGATAACCAAAAAAATAAATACCCTGAGAACATATCCAAATTTCATTTTCTATTTTTTATTTGTTGATAAAATGTTTGCAACTTAATGAATTCAGAAACATTTCAAGTATCAATTTTGTGAGCGGTGCCATACTGCAACTTCGGCTATCACAACTCTTCGGATAAAAAAATGCCTCACAAGAAGCCATCTGTGTGCACTACCTTTCCACTCATCAATCCGCAGCGCCTTAATTATTAATATTTCTGTACTTTTGCGGGCTATATCATAAAATTATGATCCTCGGGGCTTAGCCAGCAAATTGACCTTAGGCCCCGATCCGTGCGTTTCAATTTGAAGTTTTATAATGGCCGAAAGTGAAAATAAAAATGAAGGGCAGTCTGCCTTTGCAGTAAAAAAAATAAGTTGGGCTGGCCTTAAAGTAACCCTTGACGTTTTTCGTTATATTCTTCCTTATAAAGGCACTTTTGCCGTAGGAATGATTTTCCTGGTTCTTTCCACCGGAACATCCCTGGTCTTCCCAAAACTGATTGGAAATATCATTGAAGTAATAGAGGGGAAATCCGCCTTTACGATCAATCAGATAACTCTGATTTTGTTTGGCGTACTCGTATTTCAAGCCGTATTTTCATTCTTCCGGATCTATCTTTTCACCAGGGTCAGCGAACGCACCATGCTCGACATCCGCAGGGATGTTTTCAGCAAGATCATCACACTGCCGGTTTCATTTCTGGAACAGCGGCGCGTGGGAGAATTGACGAGCCGGATCACCTCCGATGTTTCACAATTACAGGGATTGCTTTCATTTACCATAGCCGAGCTTTTCCGGCAGTTGGCAACGCTGATCGTTGGTTTAGGGATTTTGTTCTACACCTCCTGGAAACTGACGCTATTTATGCTTGCTACTTTCCCTGTTCTTGTCATTGCCTCGGTGTTTTTTGGCAGGTATATGCGCCGTCTGTCTAAAAAGGCACAGGATCAGCTCGCTGCGGCAAACGTAATTGCCGAAGAAACCCTGCAATCGGTCAATGTGGTAAAGGCATTCACCAACGAACATATAGAGGTCAAGCGCTATGAAACGATTCTGGGCAAAGTGGTCGACTTATCCATGGAGGCGGCCAGGTTTCGGGGCGGTTTTATTTCCTTCATCATCTTCGCCCTTTTTGGCGGAATAGTAGGCGTTGTGTGGTATGGAGCCGGTCTTGTGGAGTCGGGAGAATTCGGACTTTCTGATTTGTTCACATTTATCCTTTACACCACATTTATTGGCGCGTCCATTAGTGGAATGGGCGATCTCTATGCACAAATCAACAAAACCATCGGCGCCTCAGAGCGGATCTTTGAGATTCTGGAAGAAACCCCGGAAGTTACCTTAGCCGAATCGGAGCGACCACTTTTAGAACCCGTAAAAGGGAATATTTCGTACCAGAATGTCCATTTTTCCTATCCCTCCAGAAAGGATCTTCCCGTTTTGAAAGGATTGTCGTTCGATGTAAAGGCAGGTGAGAAAATTGCTTTGGTGGGCTACAGCGGCGCTGGTAAATCTACCATTATTCAGCTACTGATGCGGTTTTACGACTATGATTCCGGCCAGATCCTCATTGATGGAAAACCAATTGCGGACTATGGCATTTCGGAGTTGAGAAAAAACATAGCGATTGTGCCTCAGGAAGTAATGCTGTTCGGAGGAACAATTTACGAAAACATCTCGTATGGAAAACCCTCCGCTACCAAAGAGGAAATATATGATGCAGCCAAGAAGGCTCATGCATTGGAATTCATCGATACTTTTCCGGAAAAGTTTGAAACGATCGTAGGAGAAAGGGGAATTAAGCTTTCCGGTGGCCAGCGCCAACGTATCGCTATTGCCAGGGCAGTATTGAAAGATCCGAAAATTTTGATCCTGGACGAAGCAACCAGTTCACTGGATGCAGAATCTGAAAAACTGGTACAAATTGCCCTGGATGAATTAATGAAAAACAGGACTTCCATAGTCATTGCTCACCGTCTGGCCACGATCAGGAAAGTAGACAATATTTATGTAATCCGTGAAGGAAAAGTTGTTGAATCGGGTACGCATCAGGAACTGAACTTGCTAGACAAAGGACTGTATGCCAGCTTGATTAAATTGCAATTTGAAAATGCCGAAAGCAATTAATGGAAGATCATAAAGAACTCAATAAAGATCCAAAGGAATTTTTTGAATCCGAATTTCAAAAGGCCAGCAAGGCAGAAGCCGTCGCTCAGGAAAGGTTTAACATACTGGCGATCGCTCGGCTCGGCGTGTTCTTAGGAATATTCTTAACAGCATGGCTTTGGAACAAAACAGGCATGTCCTGGCTGTGGCTTGGAACCCTTGTGTGCCTCATTGGTTTTTTTATCCTGATGCTTCGCCAACAGGCCGCGAAAAGGGAACGCAATTTTCAAAGGAATCTGCAGACGATAAATGAAGACGAAAAGGAAAGACTCGATTTCCGGTTCAAACGCACAGACAACGGTACGCATTATCAGGAAAAAAATCACGCCTTCGGTACTGACCTTGACATTTTCGGAGACTATTCTCTGTATCGTCTTCTAAATCGCACGCGGACATCGGAAGGGAGCCGGAGACTATCCAAATGGCTCAAAAATCATGCGGAACTGGGTGAAATCCTGATGCGCCAGGAAGCTTCCGATGAATTCAGAAAACACGCTGAATTTCGCCAGGCCTGGGAAGCAACTGCACTCCTTCATGAACATGCAGCACAACAAGTCGGCGCCTTTAAAGATTGGTCCAGGGAAACTTTACCGGTCGAACTTACATCAGCCATGAAATGGCGCTGGTGGACGCTTGTCACAATTACTGTTGCCGGACTGGTGATTGCTGGTCTCATCCCTGGCTGGCTGTTGATATTAAGCTTGGGTTGGCACCTGGTCATTATCAAACGTTTCCAGGCGACCATACAATCGGTCACCAATCGTACTGCGGCACTCGGGCTTACGCTGATAAGCTACGCGGACCTATTAAAAAATGCAGAGTCTGCCCCTTATCAATCGCGCTGGTGGGACCAAAGAAAAGCAAAGATCAAAGGCTCGTCTGTCGCATTAAGACAAGCAGGAAAATTGTTCGAGCGCCTGGACTACCGTAACAATCCTTTTTTTCTACTTTTCATTGGCATCCCCACTTTTTGGGATTTGCATTGCCTCGCAGGCCTGGAATCCTGGAAAAAGTCGTATGAGACACAGCTGACCGACTGGTTGGACGTGCTCGCTGATACTGAAGCAATGAATAGCCTGGCAGGATATGCATTTGCTAATCCGGGATATGTGACTCCCCAGGTGACCTGGCAAAACGGCGTTTACCTGGAGGCAACGACTTTGGGGCACCCTTTAATCCCGGCAACAAAGAGGGTCAGCAACAATTTTCATATGAATGGAATGGGGCAAACCATCCTGGTTACCGGTTCCAACATGTCGGGCAAGAGTACATTTCTGAGAACTTTGGGACTTAATATTGTACTTGCTCAAATAGGTGCAGTGGTTGCTGCGGATAAATTTGACTGCTCTCCCATGCGCGTTTTCAGCAGCATGAGAACACAGGACTCACTGGAAGAAAGTACGTCCTCTTTCTATGCCGAATTAAAACGTTTGAAGCAATTGCTCGAACTATCCGATGAAAAAGATCATGCTCCTGTTTTTTATCTTTTGGACGAAATTTTGAAAGGCACCAACTCATCTGATCGTCACAAGGGAGCGGAAGCGCTTATTCGTCAGTTGCATTCAAAGCAGGCTGCCGGGTTGGTTTCAACGCATGATCTGGAATTAGGTGAATGGGGAGCCGACCAAAATTATGTCCATAACTTCCATTTTCGCTCGGACGTGGCAGACGGTCAACTCCATTTTGATTACAAATTGCATGAGGGAATATGCCGGAGTTTCAACGCATCCGAACTCATGCGTATGATGGGAATTGATATGGATGGAAATCTCGCATGAATTCATACCATTTCATAATCCCCAGAATGTAAAAAATGAAACCGTTGGTTTTACGTAACTTTACGGCATATTTTTACGTTTGTAACAGACATGCAATTTGGATCGATGAAAAGATTAGCCGTTTTTGCATCTGAATCAAACAGAGGTTGGCTAAATCTAATAATTAATTTTAACCAGTAACGAATACTATAAACCTGAATGGAAATATTAGAAATATTAATTATGGCTGGGCAGCTCATTTTGGGTTTGTCCATTTTGGTGGGATTGCATGAGTGGGGGCATATGGCCGCTGCAAAAATGTTCGGGATGCGTGTTGAAAAGTTTTTCATTGGCTTTCCCCCAAAAATCTTTGGTATACAACGTGGTGAAACAGAATATGGCATCGGTGCGATCCCTTTGGGAGGCTTTGTGAAAATATCGGGTATGATTGATGAATCGATGGACACAGACGCTATGAGCAAAGACCCTCAGCCTTGGGAATTCAGGTCTAAGCCAGCCTGGCAGCGACTTATCGTAATGCTTGGAGGTATTATTGTCAATGTCATTGTCGGTGTTTTCATCTTTATCGTGATTGCCTACAAGGACGGTGAAAAGGTTCTCTCCAACGCAGAAGTAAATAAATACGGTATCGTTGCCGGCGACCTTGCCAAAGAAATAGGACTGCAAACGGGTGACAAAATCGTAAAGGTAAATGGCAAATCATTCACGAATTTCAGCGATGTTGTGAGCTCCGATGTGTTTCTTGGAAGCAACAGTTCTTACACTGTAGACCGTAATGGTGCCCAGGTAGACATCGATATTCCTAATAATTTTATTGAAAAACTATCGGATCCGGAAGAAAAAGGCAAGTTTATTCAACCGATGATGCCGTTTAATGTCGGCGAATTAGTCCCAGACATGCCTGCGTCGGATGCCGGACTAAAAGTAGGCGATAAAATCGTTGCTGTGGACGCCAAGCCGATTCACTTTTATCATGAGTTTCAAGAGGAAGTTCCTAAGCACAAGGATCAAATGATTAGTGTGTCGGTCCTTCGTAACGGACAACCAAGTGTAATAAAAATGAAAGTGAGCAGCGAAGGAACAATCGGGCTACGGCCAGAAAGTTTGCTGGCATTTACTACCATTAACTATACGCTGAATGAAGCCATCAAAGTAGGAACGCAGGATGCATTTGGCGTTGTGTATAATAACATCAAAGGATTTGGTAAGATCTTCCGCCGCGAGGTTTCGGCTTCAAAGGCCCTCAGCGGACCAATCGGTATTGCCCGTATGTTCGGTGGCGTTTGGGATTGGCAAAACTTCTGGCGTCTGACAGGCCTTCTCTCTATGGTTCTTGCTTTTATGAATGCACTCCCGATACCTGCACTTGATGGAGGGCATGCCGTCATTCTTTCTTATGAAATCATTTCAGGCCGTAAACCTTCTGATAAATTCCTTGAAAACGCGCAAAAAGTGGGCATGGTGCTCCTTTTAGGACTTATGGCCTTTGCCATTTTCAATGACTTTTGGAAAATAATATTTTAAAAAAAGGAAAATGGAGGAAGGACGAAGGGGCTTCATTCAAATTTTTGGGCTAGGGCAATCTTCTTTTTCCTTCCTCCGTCCTCCTTTTTTCCTTCTTTCCTTCCTTTTTTTGCTTTCTGCAATTCCAATCCACGAATACCATGTGACTGTCACCCAAATGCAATACAATGCTTCACAAAAGAACTTTGAAGTAAGCATAAGGGCTTTTACGGACGATCTGGAAAAGGGAATTTCGCTTGATAACGCTTCCCGAAAGTTTGCGATCAAGGATAATGACCAGAATAACCCATATATCGAGCGATACATCCGTAAACATTTCGTTTTGTCGTCTTCCCAAAAAAATGCCGAAATAAAATATATCGGAAAGGAGCAGGAAGCTGACGCAACGTGGATATATCTTGAAATTCCGTTTCAGGGAAGTCTTGAAAATTGGAAACTGCAGAACAGCATTTTGATGGAAACTTTTGACGATCAGGTAAACATGTTTAACCTGAAATATACCTCCGAAACCAAAACTCTTTTGTACAAAAAGGGAAAATCCGTACAAATACTTTAGAGAAATATAAATACAGCTGGCCTGACAATATTTCTGATGGCACAGCTATTTTGTTTATATATTCCCTTTCATTTGAAAGTCATTATTTATAAATTGGGAAAAGATTATCTGTCATAATGACAGAATGCCTATGAAATTTGAACCTTCTGACCTATATAGTCGGCTTTTGGTGTCCGACTCGGATTTAGATAGCCTTGAAATTGTACCACTTGGCGGACCAGACGGCTCCGACGAGCCGTTTGAAGTACCTAACGAGCTTGCTATTTTGCCAATCAGGCAAACCGTACTTTTCCCGGGGATGGTGATTCCGGTTACTGTTGTGCGTCAGAAAGCCATTCGTTTGGTGAAAAAGATATACCGTAACTCCGATATCAACATGCGGATTATGGGTGCTGTAACACAAGCCAAGCCCAATAAAGAAGATCCTACTGCTGAAGATTTATACAAAATCGGTACCGTTGCACACATCCTGAAAATGATTACCCTTCCCGATGGAAATGTAACCATTATCGTTCAGGGACGGCAGCGCTTCGAGATCAAATCCATTTTGCATGAAGATCCTTATCTGACTGCTGAAGTGCAAGCCATTGACGATTCGTTTACTGCCGGTACAAAAAAAGAATCGAAAGCTCTTTTGCAGTCACTTCGTGACGGTGCGCATAAGATCATGCGTCTGAATCCTGAGATTCCTCAGGAGGCACGCATAGCCCTGGATAATATCGAAAGCCCTATTTTTCTGATCCATTTTCTCTCATCCAATATCAATGTGGATGTCGCAGACAAGCAAAAATTGCTGGAAGAAAAAAATGGCCAGAAACAAGCAACGCTTCTGCTGCAATATATGATGCGGGAAATTGAAATGCTGGAATTAAAAAGGGAAATCCAGTCGAAGGCAAGCTCTGATATAGACCAGCAACAACGTGATTACTACCTGCGTCAGCAGATCAAAGTATTGCATGACGAGCTTGGGATCGATAGTCCTGAGCGTGAGATGGACGACATCCGCGATAAGGCAGCAGTGAAGAAATGGTCACCGGCTGTTCGTCTGCATTTCGACAAAGAACTTACCAAATTGCAGCGTATCAACCCAATGGCGCCTGAATATCCGGTAACCCTTAATTACCTGGAAACGCTTGTTGATTTACCATGGGGTGAATATACGAAGGACAATTTCGACCTGGTTCGGGCTCAAAAAGTATTGGACGCAGATCACTTTGGTTTAGAAAAAGTTAAAGAAAGAATTATAGAATACCTCGCGGTTTTGAAACTGAAGGGCAATCTCAAGGCGCCGATTTTGTGCCTGTATGGCCCTCCCGGAGTTGGTAAAACATCTCTTGGAAAATCCATTGCCAAAGCACTGAACCGTGAATACATCCGCATGGCGCTTGGAGGGGTGCATGATGAAGCTGAAATTCGCGGTCACCGCAAGACTTACATTGGTGCAATGCCAGGTAAGGTGATCCAAAATATCAAAAAAGCGGGCTCAGCCAATCCGGTATTCATCCTGGATGAGATCGACAAAGTAAGCTCTGATTACCGCGGTGATCCTGCTTCCGCGCTGCTGGAAGTACTTGATCCGGAGCAAAATTCATCGTTTACAGATAATTACCTGGAAGTAGAATACGACTTGTCAAGGGTATTGTTTGTTGCTACCGCCAATGCATTAGACACGATCCATCCCGCACTTCGCGACCGGATGGAGATCATCGAAATGACCGGTTACACGATAGAAGAAAAACTTCAGATTGCCAAACGCTATCTGGTGCCTAAGCAGCGTAAGGATCACGGCCTGAAAGCAACAGATGTAAAGATTGACGATGCCGCTTTAACACGTGTTATTGAAGGTTATACACGAGAATCTGGTGTCCGTAATCTGGAACAAAAGGTAGGAACCCTGGTGCGTAAAGTTGCCAAATCAGTTGCCATGGACCAGGATTATCCAAAAACCATCAGGGTGGAACAGGTAGAAAAATATCTTGGTGCAGAAATATTTGATAAAGATCTGTATCAGGATAACGATACGGCTGGTGTGGTTACCGGACTTGCCTGGACATCGGTTGGCGGGGAGATACTCTTTATTGAAACCAGTCTGAGCCGTGGAAAAGGCGGACTTACTTTATCCGGTCAGCTTGGCGATGTCATGAAGGAGTCAGCGATTACAGCGCTTTCTTACTTGAAAGCCCATTCCGACACGCTGGATATTGATTACAGAATATTCAACCATTACGATCTGCATGTGCACGTACCAGCAGGCGCGGTTCCAAAAGACGGCCCGTCTGCGGGGATCACGATGATCACTTCCATGGCGTCAATCTTTACGCAACGCAAGATTCGCCCGTTTTTAGCCATGACCGGTGAAATTACCCTGCGTGGAAAAGTACTTCCGGTTGGCGGGATTAAGGAAAAAATTCTGGCTGCGAGAAGAGCGGGCGTGAAGGAAATTATCATGTGCGCAAAAAACCGTAAAGACGTTGAAGAAGTACCAGCCAACTACATTCAAGATCTGAAGTTCTATTATGTAGATAAGGTGGAAGAAGTACTGGAACTGGCTTTGCTTCCTGAAAAAGTATCCCATCCGATCCAGTTTGTTTTTCCTGAAGAAAAAAGGGAAAGAGAGGAAAGCGGATTTGTGACTTTGAGTGCGTGAGGTGAAAATATTCAAGAACCCGTACAAGCAGCGGTTTTTAAGTTGAAAATGCATTAAGTACCAATACAATAAGTATCCAATATCTATAAAAAAGGAGCTGATTTTCGGCTCCTTTTTTATGTTTGAGCGATGCACTGCAAAGCGACCCGACAACCAAATTCGCTCAGGGTTATTTTAACTTCCTAACAATTAGCTAAAATCAAAACCAAACTCTGCCGAAAATTTATACCCGCCGTTTCATGAGAGACATTCTTTGCTGACATCTGCCAAATTAGGGGTTTGCCAATCATAATGACGTCTTATCATCAAACACGAACTTAACAAAAATGTCTTTACCGCAGCTTTCCCCGCAATTATTGGCCGAGCAGCCAACCATTTTACCCGATTATGAAAAACTGCTTTCGTTACCAGAAAAAATAATCCAGTTTGGAACCGGCGTATTATTACGTGGCCTACCTGACTATTTTGTCAACAAAGCAAACCAGCAAGGTATTTTTAATGGACGGATCGTCGTCGTTAAATCGACCAGCCAGGGAGGTGTAGACGCATTTGGAACACAAAAAAATATATTTTCCCACAGCATCCGGGGTATCGAAAACGGCAAACAGATCGATGAAATCGTCATCAATACTGCCATCAGCAGAACTCTTGCTGCAAGCAGCGATTGGGAGGAAATTTTGACCTACGCACACAATCCCAATATTAAGATTGCGATCTCCAACACCACTGAGGTAGGGATCCAACTTACTGACGATGATATCTTTGCAACCCCACCTGCTTCCTTTCCGGGAAAACTAACGGCGTATTTATACGAACGTTATAAGGCCTTCGGCGGAACTCCCGAATCAGGAATGGTTATCGTCCCGACTGAGTTAATCGTTGGTAACGGTTCCAAACTACGCGATATCGTATTTGAGCAAGCCCGACGTCACAATCTGGAAGGGGGCTTTATAAAATGGCTTGAAGACAACAACCGCTTTTGCAGTTCTTTGGTAGACCGGATCGTTCCCGGAAAACCGGATGCCGAAACCGTCGCAGAACTTACAGAGCGTCAAGGGTTCAGGGATGATCTGCAGATCGCTTCGGAGGTGTACAGCTTATGGGCTATAGAAGGTGACGATTATGTTCAATCCGTTTTGAGTTTTGCTCCGGCAGACAAAGGCGTGGTCATTGAACCCAACATAGATCTGTTCCGCGAACTGAAACTCAGATTGTTAAACGGAACGCACACACTTGCTTCGGGCCTTTGTTATCTGCATGGACTTGACACTGTTCGAGAAGCCATGGAGAATTCTGAAACCTCTCACTATATTGCCGACGTGATGTTAGATGAGCTCGCGCCTGCAATTCCATACGAATTGGATCTCGACCGCGCAAAGGAGTTCGGCAATCAGGTTCTTGACCGTTTCCGCAATCCCTTTATTCGCCACCAGCTGATCGACATTACCGTTCAATACACGGCCAAAATGAAGATGCGCAACATCCCAACCTTATTGAACCATTATAAAAACTCCAATCAGGTTCCGGCCCTTTTTGCAAAAGGATTTGCAGCTTTTCTCCAGTTTATGAAGCCTGTCTCGGAAAAAGATGGCGCCTATTTTGGAGAACGAAACGGACAGTCATATCCCATTCGCTGTGATTCTGCTCCGTATTTTGATAAACAATGGAAAATCGCTTCGTCGGAAGCCGATCTGGCTCACCGCGTAATGGCTGATCAAGCGCTTTGGGGTACGGACCTGAATCAATTGCCCGGCTTTGCAGAAGCAGTGAGAGCAAATCTTAAGTGACGAGTGAAAAGTATATTGTTTAAAATAAATGCCGGGAGAAAAAGCTTTCACAGCCGCTTTTCTCTCGGCATTCACGCTAATAAATTAAGGTAATTTACTAAAATCGATTTGCGGAGCAACGCTATCCGTGTCTCTAACAAACTCCGACCCAATTTCCCTCGGGGTTTCAAAGAAACCGCAGTTTCTAAGAAAAAATAGCTTCCCTTCCTTTCCCCCGGCGTAGTCCAGACGATAGGCCTTTTTTGCCGTAGCGTCCGCTGAAAATTTGGCCTGATTTATTGCATTCCACTTCCCGTCCGTATCGCAAAACCATTGGTTTCCAAAGTAAACCATGCGCTCTATGTCACCCGTTTCTGTAATAAAATTTTCTAAAAACGAATGGGGACGTTTCAGATAAGTTTTTGTTTTGGGTCGTTTAAAACTCGCGATCAGACTCCACTTATTTAATTCCGGCGCAAAAAAATAGGCCGTGTAAGTCGTGGTACTATCTTCAGATGGCTTTCCTTGCAACAAGAACTTATAGGTATTCCCAGCCTTCCAGGAATATTTCAAATAACTCTGACCACCCGAGCCCTCATTGCCGAACTCACCCGTATGAACGCCCTCTCCTTTTTTCAACATCAAAATTTGTTTGTCTTTGGGAATGGATTTGGGGTCATCGGTTTTGAAAGGGCTCCACACCGAGAACAGTATTCTTCGCTCCTGATCCGAATTCACCTGCATCCCAAAATACCCTTCGGCAAAACCATTGGCCATAAAATAGGAACCGATCACATCCTGATTGACCGGAACAGTTACTTCATTATAAAACCATTCAACTTTTTTTTCAGCAGGAATCGGGTAATTCAAATGAACCGATGGTCCTCGCCGACCCCAGTAGAAATAGTTGTCTTTATTGTCCTTCACAAAAGAGGTCGAAGAATCAATTCCATCTCCTTCCAAAATCCAATCCGTCGGACTCGCAAACAAGTCGCTGGTTTTAGTAATACCTTTCAATTCAATTTTCAAATACCCAGACTTTTTTATTTCCCATTCACCTGCGTCGTAATCCTTTTGCTCAGCCTCCTCCATGATTATTTCTTGCCGTTCGCCAAGAATTGTGACGCTCACGGTGCTTCTACCTTCAACCGAGGCATGAAGAAAGAACTTCACTTTCCCTGGTTTAGTGAACCGAACGTAGGTGTGAATTACGGCTTCCTTACTGTTCCAAAACAAAAGCCCCGATGCGTTAACCTTTTCCTGTTTACCGTCTTTAACCCAGGAATTACCCCCGATGGGAACACTTATTCGTTCACCAGCGGCATAAAGTGGATTAGACAGAATAAGGCAAAAAATAAACCCGAAAGTGACACGAAAATAGTTCATCATAATTACAAGTTACCGACAGTCACTAGGACCTTTGAAATAAAGAAATCAATTGCAATTTACCAATGATTGTGTTCGCCATTTTATCGGGCTACCTACTACTTTAACTAAAATAGAAATAGTACAATATGACGATTTTACAACTATTTGTCCCTTAGGATTATATATTTATTTATTTGTGGCAAAATCATATTAATTATTAAAAAAAATTAATAGTAAACGGCACTTTGATTTATGACCTTAGCTGCCGTAAATTTCCCACCTGTTACACCAAAAACAATTTGCCGCTATGAACTCCAGGACTGTACAGGAACTCGCATTACCCGTTGGCGTTACTTTGGATCGCTTCATTATGAAAAGCCAAAGTTCCTACCCTTATGCGACAGGCGAGCTTTCTCAATTGCTAAGAGATATCGCTTTGGCAGGGAAAATCATCCACCGGGAAATCAACCGGGCAGGACTGGTTGATATTGCGGGAGGAAACGGAACTGAGAATGTACAGGGGGAAAATCAGCAAAAGCTGGATATTATTGCTAATATCCGGTTTATAAGAGCGTTAAAAAATGGAGGTGAAGTGTGCGCCATTCTATCGGAGGAAGACGAAGACATTATCCAGACGGGCAATAATCAGGGGAAATATGTGGTAGCTATGGATCCACTGGATGGTTCGTCCAATATTGATGTTAACGTATCCATTGGAACTATTTTCTCGATTTACCGTCGTATTTCAGCTCCCGGTACTGAAGCCACCAGAGAAGATTTCCTGCAGGGAGGGCGTAAGCAGGTGGCGGCAGGATACATTTTGTATGGTTCTTCCACCATGCTCGTGTATTGCACCGGCCAGAGTGTCCACGGCTTTACACTAGATCAAACTTTGGGTGAGTTTATTCTTTCGCATTCAAACATCACCACACCTGCCGATGGAGGAATTTACTCAATCAACCAGGGCACTTACAACGGTTATGAGCAATCGGTAAAAAACTATATTGAAGTTTGCCAGGAAAAACAGTTAAGCGCCAGATACATAGGCTCGCTGGTGGGCGACTTTCATCGGAATTTACTAAAAGGGGGTATTTACATTTATCCCGCCACAAAAAAAGACCCGAACGGGAAGTTACGATTAATGTACGAATGCTATCCTTTAGCATTTATCGCCGAAAAATCGGGTGGTAGGGCCAGCAATGGATCCATTGATATACTTGATATAGAACCGGTTAGTTTTCATCAAAGATCTGCCATTTATGTTGGAGCTTCAAAAATGGTCGAGCAGGCAATCACCTCTTGAGCTTAGAGGCTAATATAGTTTTTGTACCTTTGCGGAATGCAAACTACGCTAAATAATTTTGAGCAATTCAAGCTTAACCGTCAATTACTCAATGCCATTGAAGATGCCGGGTACACCGTACCAACACCAATACAGGAACAGGCAATTCCTCTTGCACTTGCTGGCCAGGATATTTTAGGAATAGCACAAACAGGTACAGGCAAGACAGCAGCCTATGCGTTACCGCTTCTCATGCGGATTAAATACGCGCAGGGCGAGCATCCCCGCGCCTTGATCATGGCACCAACCCGGGAGCTGGCCATGCAAATCTCCGAGGCAATCATACAGTTAAGTAAGTATACCGACATCCGTACCGTTGTGTTATTTGGTGGCATTGGGCCAAAATCGCAAATCGAGGCGATCCGTAAGGGTGTGGACATTATTGTAGCCACGCCAGGACGCTTTATGGATCTGTATTTCCGTGAAGATGTTATTGTGAAACACCTCAATGTGATGATACTCGACGAAGCAGACAAAATGATGGATATGGGCTTCATGCCTCAGATCAGGAAACTGCTGGAAATCATTCCGGTAAAGCGCCAGAATATGCTCTTTTCGGCAACTTTTTCTGAAAAAGTGGAGCGACTTTCTCATGAGTTTCTTGAATTCCCGACCCGGATAGAAGTTACACCGCAGGCTACAACAGCGGAAATGGTGTCTCAGACGTTATACGAATTGCCCAATTTTCATACCAAGATCAACCTTCTTTCACACCTCCTACGCAATGAGGAAGAATTTAACAGAGTGTTGATCTTCACCAGAAGCCGGGAAGTCGCAGGGTTGGTTCATCAATACCTGTTGGGTAGAGTTGTGAACGAGGACGCTTTACGTGTAATACATGCTAATAAAGGTCAAAATACGCGAACAAATGCGATGGAAGCATTTCGTGAAGGTTCTGTTCGAGTCATGGTAGCTACCGATGTGGTTTCAAGAGGAATAGACGTAACGGAAGTGAGCCATGTCATCAATTTCGACGTACCCCTGATGTACGAAGATTATGTGCATAGAATTGGTCGTACGGGTCGCGCAAACCGTGTGGGCCAAGCAATAACCTTTATGACTTTTGCGGATGAGTATCATATCCGCAAGATTGAAAAAATGATCAGGATGGAAATTCCGAGGGCCAAAATACCCGCGGAAGTGGAGATGGTATCGACGCCGCACAATGAAATGCAGGATATGCTGCGTGAGATCGACAATCAAAAAAGGAAAGAAGACCCAACTTTTTTGGGGGCTTTTCACGAAAAAAAGGCATACAGGCCGGCTTCGAAATTTGTTTCAAAAGATTCGAAATCCCGAAGAGGTGCTTCTGCGCGAACTAAAAGAAGATAATACAATACATTTCGGATAATTCCGTTTAACTTGGACAATAGAAAACCTGTTTCTCTATTTAAGTTTTTTATGAAACAATACTTTGTTATTTGGCTTGCTCTTTTTATTCCTGGTCTCAGTTTAGCTCAGGAAACACATTTGGCAAGTGCAGGACTTAGCTCCGATACGAACGTTGCCCAAAAAAAACCATTGGAGCTGAAGGACAAGCGTGTGCTCCCGCTTTATGGTGGGGGAACAAAAAGTTCAGATCAAATTGATGAAGAAATTCAGTTCCTCAGTGATTGTGACAAATCTTTCAGTAGCCGTATAGAAGCCAGTAGTTTTTTTTCGACCCGTGCCTGGGAATACTTGCAGGAAGGGTCACTGGATACGGCTTGCTACCGTTTCAACCTTGCTAATTTATTGAACGACAAGAATGTAGAGGCTTATTGGGGACTTGGTGTTGTTTGCTATCAAAGAGAAAACTGGGTGGATGCGAAGCGAATGCTTACCAAAGGCGTGGATATATCCGGTAACAATGTGCCATTGCTCGTTGATCTTTCAACCGTTGATCTTAAACTTTATGCGATAACCAGCCGCCAGGAGGATTTGGATGAAGCCAAAACCTTGTTGGAACATGCCGTTGGTCTTGACTCCACTTATGCGCTTGGTCAATATAATATGGCTTTGGTGCATTTCAATCGTAATGAATTGGAAAAATCTTGGGAGCATCTACACAAGGGACGAGTACTTGATCTTACGGGATTGAATCTTGATTTTGTTGAGTTGCTAAAAGCAAAGCTTCCAGATCCGCAAGGCTTTTTTAAGTAATCCATCAGTGCTTTTGAGCACCCTATAAAGAAGCCAACTTTCGAAAGGTTGCCTTCTTTATTTTTCACACCTTCTCAATCACTTCCGGATCACCTTTTTTATCTGTGCCCTTTTGAAAAGGTAATTACTCATCGCCACAAACAGAAAAAAACCAATCAATATAAAAATTGCCTTCCACTCATCCGAAAACCCGATAAAGGTTTCCTCTCCTTTGAGATTCAATTCATAGCGAATCCCGAACGCTTCGACAACAGTGGTTTTACGGTCAAACGGGAACGCGTCATCATATTTTATTTTGGTAATAAACCTTCCCGTACTGTCCATGTAGCCATATTTGTCCTTGATACGGATCATGGAAACACCATTATTGAAGTAGGATGCGAAGTCATATTTCAAAGGAATCCGCACCTTCCCCGATTTATCGATATGCCCGAATTTCCCGTTAATTGCCACCGCGGCACGATTTTCCCTCGTAAATCCGGATGCTTCGTCATAAAGAAATGGAATTCGGACCTTGCCCGTTTTATCAATACATCCCCACTTGTTATTCTTTTTAACCCAAAAGAGACCATTCGTCGGCTTCCTGGTGTCTGAAAATTCAAATGGTGTAACCAATTCTCCCGTGAAAACATTTATAAAACCGTATTTGTCTCCATACTTAACCCTTTCCATTCCCTGCCCCGAGAACTTATACTCGGGATCGATATCGTCCAGCGCTACCGGAACCCGAAGAACAAAGTTTTTATCAATAATGCCGTATTTACCCTCGTAAAGGAAATGGTAAATCCCTTTTGCCTTCCTGATCTCGCCTTCGATATACGGACTAAAATTCCAATTGAGCAGAAAAATCTTCCCTTTCTTCCACCAAATGATGTCCTCCTTCGTGTCCCAGTTACAGACAAAGTCGACTGAGGCCTTCGAAGTCAGAAAGTCATTCTTGTAATAGTTTATGGGAATTTTGTAGATCAGCTTACCAGTTGTATCAATGTACGATAACCCGTATTGGGAATTTTCGCGATACATCACCCAGGTTTGACCATTGTAAAATTTATCTGTTGCCAGATAGACAGGCGGGATAACAATTCTTCCCTTTTTGTCAATAAATCCGTGAAGGCCTTGTTTATCTTTATTGGCACCAAAAGGGACAAACTCAGCTAATCCATTAGAAAAATCGCCAATATCTCTGAAAGCGGGAGAAAGTTTGTTTCCATTTTTGTCCAGAAGAAACGTTTCATAGGACCGACAAGAGATGTCAATTTTCTTGGCAACATACACCTGGCCGTATTCTTTAAATTCTGAATATTGTTTTTGCCAAGGTCTATTCGGAGCAGGATCAGAATTGGAAAATACGTTAGCCGAAACTGATAAAGTAAATACAAGAAAAAAATAGATGCTGGCCGATCGAAACATTCCACTGTTTGGTTTTGGTCATTCGGAATGAAATCCGAAGTCAGCGAATATACAGAGATATGAATTTACTGACCAAGGATTTTATACAAAGGTTCAAATTCGCCGTTACTTTTAGAAGGTAAAATGAAAAAGCCGTCGAAATCGATGATTCCGACGGCTCAGCACGTTCGTTGTATTATCTAAAGAAAAAGCCGGTTGGAGCAATACCAACCTTCACTGAATCAACCAAACTGCCGTCGCTGCGATAACGGACCGCATATCCCGCCTGTCCATAAGACGGGGTAACCGCTGCGTAAATCAATCCTTGTGATGGATCAACCGCAAGTCCGCTGAATACTCTTTTAATGACAGGTGTGGTTACATTGACCTGAGTGTCTGTGATTGAAAACTTATACGTTTCTCCTTTCGTTACGCTTCCAACATAGTAAGACAGGGAAAAGAAAATAGATTTGCGGTCGGCGCTGAAAGCGAAATTTCCCGCACTCTTGGTCGCATCAGATCCCAATTTTAACGTCGCCTCACTAACATAAGTGTCTGGATTGATCCGGCTCACCTCCAGGCCATTCTGAACCCACACTTTACCATTTGCATCAAATCCAACAGGATTCGGCGCATTGGTGAAGGTGATTGATTTAACCACCTCATTTGTTGCAGTGCTTATTACTGAAAGCGTATTCACTCCACTATAATCCACGGTCCCAACAAACAATTTACCATTACTGAAAGCAATATTTTCAACTCCCTTCACCAACGAAATTTTCTTAATTACTTTGTTCGTCGTTAGATCCACGACCGCAACGTATCCCGGATTAACGAAGAAATTCGGATAGATACCCGTCGTACCCCAGCAAGAAACATAGGCCGTAGTGTTATTCGCGACAACAACCTCCCGCGGATTTTCAATGTCCGGACTCCCGATAGAAGCAATGGTTTCGAAAGTATTGCTGTTCACAATCTGTAGTTTGTCCTGGCCCGCTTTGTCATTATCAACCAATATCAACCCGCTTTCTCCTGCAACCGCATATCCCTGCACACCACCTTGTAACGCTGCTTTATTTACCAGATTAAATATATCCGACTGTGCGGCACTCTCTTCCCTTTTCATGAAAGAAATGCTTCCGTTGTTCGTCTGAAAGTTACCCTCATTGATTACAAATACGCCTGTAATATAATCCCCCTTTGGAGCCGGATCACTTTGATTACAAGACCATGCGATCAAGGATATCGATGCAGCTAATAAAATTCTTCCGGATTGTTTTCTCATTTTCATTTTAATTATGGTAAAAATTCGGCCTTCTGAATGAAGGTCTTGGACTAAAGTATTCGTGTTAAAAAAATTATTTATTTACAAAACTAATCAGCAAATTGACTGAGAAACTCCTTCCAGGCATCGCGTTGTTCATCACACTGACGTAGAATGCATTGTTTATATTGTTGACCTTACCCTGAACCCTGAACGACACTTTACCCCAGGGAATGGTCGTTTCGGCAGCAAGATTAACCAATGGGTATCCATTCAGAAACGTAGAATTGTCAAAGGTGTTATAGCGCTTACTTACCGCCATGATCTGAGTTGACAACCTCATTTGATTGTATGAAATGAATCCATTGAAATTGCCATTGTGAATCGGCACATACACGAGTTGCTTGCCGATCACATCGCTGGAGTACGCATCGTAAGCCTTTTCCTGGGAGCTTCGGGTAATAGCGTATCCCAGATTCAAGCCCGTCTTCCATAAACCTGAATGATAATGATGCCCGGCCTGAACTTCTATTCCTCTCGCCAGAACCTCCTGCAAGTTCTCGACGTGGTAGTTTTTTACCGGATTCCAATAGGTCCAGTTGGAAATACGATTGTGATAACCGGTCAGCGAGGCGGTAAAATTATGATTTGTATTTAAGGTAAAACTTTCGTCCAACCCCAGCTCTTTGTTGAAGCCACTTTCAGGGCGGATATCGGGATTTCCAAGATTTTTCCAATAGCGCTCGTTTAATGTTGGCACGCGGTAGCTTCTGCCAATGGAGCCTCTAAATTTCAAAAGATGTTTTCCACTGTTTACCACACGATATTCCGTCCCCAGTGAAGGTGTCAACGGTGGATTGAACCGTGTCACAAAGGCCTGCCTGATATTCACCGAAACAAGCCAGCCACGGGTTGCCTGAAAACGTGTGAGCACAAACAGATCCTCCCGATTCTCGGTGATGAGCGGCTTCTCATAGCCTGCAACCTTCGTACGATACAAGGACCATTCTCCTCCAGCAAGAATATGCAGACTACTTGTTGCGCCAAAGCTGTATCGAAAAGCTTTTTCTGCTCTCGCTGTTAGTTTGTCAGTTACAGCATGATCTTCGTTAGAATAATCACCCGTTGCATAATCCAGCACATCTCGAACCCATGAGACTCTGGCTGTCCAATCCTGTATTTCATACCGGATCATGCTCCGGTATGAGGCGGTATGGGTTCTCTCACGGCCCGACACATTTCCCGGCGTGGTTGTCAGATCATTGTCGGTTAACCAAATATGGGCAGATAGCTGTTGGTTGGGATTTGATTTAAAAAACAAGTCTTGTATAAATCCACTCTGAAAGGATTGTGATGGCAAGATTGCGTAACCTTTTCTCTCCTTGTACGGAAAGTGATTATTCATTTTGCCATCGTATAAACTGGTTTTACCTGAAAAGGAACGATCGTCCTTATGGGAAATACCATATCGCGCACTGAGCTGCGTTTGGCTATTGTTGAAACTTTCTTGTTGTCGTCCAACAGACATATTTATTCCCTGATCCTGCGCGGTGCTTCCCAGCAAAACGCTCCCGCCAACGGCATCCGTTCCCACAATGCTGGCTGAAGAGCCATATTGAATTGATAACTGATCAAAACCTGCAACGGGGATGGTCGAAAAATCAGTTTGTCCCAATGTCGGCGAATTGATATTGAGCCCGTTCCACAAAACAGCCGTATGATTGGCGGATGTTCCGCGAAAGGAAGCCGTACTAAGCTGCCCCCGACCATAATTTTTAAATGCCAAAGGAGTGTTAAAGGCAAGTAAATCGCCAATATTTTGAAAGCGGTAAGAAAGTAACGCAGCCGAATCTATTTTCTGAACTTTCAATCCGCTCATAAAGCGTTCGGGCACAAAACCACTGATTACAACAGGTGCCAGCAGGATAGTATCCTTCTGAGCCATCAGATTTCCGGTCACGAAAAATCCGATCGTTGCGTAAAAAGCTGCACGAACCCCGTAGCTAAAAATCACCCTAAGAGAATAAAAGAATCATGTTCATTCTGTCCTCTGGTTCTTCCTCCGAAAACCGAAACAATGTATCTCTTTTGGCAGGTCTCCTGGCTCATCTGATTGACCCTGTGCCTTCCCGGAATAATTTTGAATGATTGAATGTGTGAATTTTGAATGATTGCCTATTCGAACATTCACTCATTCTATCATTCAATCATTGTCCCAGTGGCAATGCGGTTTGGATCAACTTTTACAGATTTACAGTTGCGGGGACAGCTCCCGATTTTACGGGATTCCCTATTATGCCAATCGTCCGATTAACGGCTTACGGCACCAAAAGTGAGACAAAGGTAGGAAAATAAAATTTTAGAATTTGAAAAGTTCGCCTGGCCAGGGAGGGTTCCGCAATTTAGCTGCGTTGGATTCTATCCTGATAAACCTTCGATCGGGCTTTCCGAAACTGTTATATTTGCAAAAAACATTTAAGTCTTGACAACCTCCGTTTCACAAAGCAACTCATTTCCTGACTCCCAAAGAGGCGTTTTGCTCATGCTTGGAGCAGCCTTTTTCTTTGCGCTGACGTCCGCTATTTCCAAATGGCTCGGAAAAGAGTTTCATATTGTACAGCTGGTCTTTTTCAGGAATATCGTCGGTGTGGTTTTCATCATTTCGAGCATTTGGCGGCGGCCATTTGAACAAAAAGCCGGCGGAAAAATGGGCCTGCTTATTTTTCGCGGTGTAGTTGGAACGCTGTCATTGTACTTGCTTTTTTACGCCATACAAAAACTTGGATTGGGCCGTGCTTCGACGTATCAATACACATATCCGATCTTTCTGGCGCTTCTTTCGTGGCTTTTGATCGGTGAAACCCTTAATCTACGTGAATGGGGCGCGATCTTTGTCGGTTTTGCCGGGATTCTCTTTGTATTCCGTCCGGATCTGTCGATGTCCTGGCGGGATAATACGCTAGGAATCGGCAATGCAATTCTTACAGCAATTTCCTATTTATCGATCCGTCAATTAGGAATGGTTTATGACACCAGGGCCATCATTCTTTCCTTTATGCTCAGCGGCATCGTGATGCCAATTATTTCTATGCTGGTCGGAACATACTACCCGCAAGAAGGATTGGATTTTTTGATCGGCACATTTAGCTGGCCCCATACATTAGAACAATGGCTTGGTTTTCTGGCAATAGGATTGACGGCTTTACTCGGACAACGATTATTAACACAGTCTTTTACATACGACAAAGCTGGCCGTGTCGCCGCGGTTGGTTATTCTAATATTTTATTTTCAGCAATATTGGGGTTTCTAATGGGTGAAGCGCTCCCTTCTTTTACCATGCTCGTAGGGATGATTCTTATCGTGGGTGGTGGAATACTGGTTTCAATTGCAAAGAAAAAACCAGTCGTTCCGGACTCGGAAGCGATGGAATAGAGTTGGCACTAGTCAAGTCTCTCGTTAAAAAATAACCTGTTCATTGAAGGATCAATAACTGTCACCGAAATTGCATTCCAGGGCTCCTGCTCCAAACCCGGACGATTGAACTTATATTGTTTTTCAGTCAGTTCTTTATGAAATTCTCGCAGACCTTCGCATTCAATAAAAACTTTGGCTCCGGGTGTAGAATCACCATGGTGTTCAGAAAGGTGTAGTACCAAACCTTCTCTTGAAACCTGCATATACAAGGGGGCATTCTCGTCGTAACGATGCGTCCAATCCACTTTAAAGCCGAGCCACTCCACATAAAATTCAAGGGTTTTGGCTTCATCAAAAATTCTGAGGATCGGTATAACCTGATTGGTTTTCATAGCGCTGACGGGATTAGATAAAAAATTATTTTCTCATCATATTTGTTAAGCAAATGAAAAGAAAAAATCAATGAAAAAATATATTTCAGTTCTTTTAATCACCTGTCTGACTTTAAGTGGCTTGACAAGCTTTAAGTCTGATGTCAGTGAAAATCCAGTTGAAGAAATTCACTGGTTAACGATTGAACAAGCTTACGCTAAAATGCAAACTGCACCAAGGAAAATACTCATAGATGTATATACGGATTGGTGTGGCTGGTGCAAGGTCATGGATCGCGAAACCTTCAAAAACAAGGCCGTCGTCGATTACGTAAACAAAAAGTATTATGCGGTTAAACTAGACGCGGAACAAAAAGAAGTAATTACCCTTGGTAGTCAAAAGTTTCAGTCACAGGGGCGGACACATGAACTCGCGTTGGCACTGACCAACAATCAGCCCAGCTATCCTACTACCGTTTTTCTAGATGACAAGTTTCAAATGATTCAGCCATTGCCCGGCTATATGAAACCCAAAGAATTCCATGAAGTGATCACCTTTATTGGTGATAATTACCACAAGAAAGAGGCTTTTGAAACGTATAAGTCAAAGACATATCCCGGGTTGTACCCGGCGAAGTAGAGAAGTTTATTCAACCCTTTCAGGGTTGTTTTTATTGGATTTTCTTATTGCTTCGGCCCCCGGACTTTATTCTTCGCGCTCCGGACTTAATTCTTCGGTCCCCCGGACTTTATCCGGGGTTGATATTCAACCCTTTCAGGCTTGTTTAGTACAAAAGTAATCGTGGCATCGTGGGGATCTAATTCTTGACACATCCCAGGAACTGCACCGCCATTCTGTTTTTTCCTGGCCGACGGGACGACTAAACTGCCTCTCCTTCCTGCATCCGCTCCGCATTTTCTGCGATACGTAACCTCTCAATAAATTCAGCAATATCGCCCTCCATTACAGCAGGTAGATTATACACGGTGTATCCAATCCTGTGATCAGTAATTCGGCTCTGGGGATAATTGTATGTGCGGATCTTATCGGACCGGTCGCCGCTTCCTACCATCGATTTACGTTGGGAACTTACCGAGTCGTTGTGTTCCTTTAACTTGATCTCATAAAGCCTTGACCGTAGCACACTTAAAGCGCGTTCTCTATTCTTTAATTGAGAACGCTCATCCTGGCAGCTCACCACCAATCCTGATGGAATGTGCGTCAAACGTACGGCCGAATAGGTTGTGTTTACCGACTGCCCACCCGCACCAGACGACATAAAGGTATCAATACGAACATCGTTCATATTGATCTGCACATCAACTTCTTCCGCTTCCGGCAGCACGGCCACCGAAGCTGCAGAAGTATGGATACGGCCCTGCGATTCCGTCTGCGGAACACGTTGCACGCGATGTACGCCGGATTCAAACTTCATTTTACCGTAAACATCCTCGCCTTCTACTTTGCAGATAATTTCCTTGTAGCCTCCATTGGTTCCTTCCGTAAAATCCATAATAGAAGAACGCCAGCCCATTTTCTCGAAAAAACGCTGGTACATCCTAAACAAATCCCCAGCAAATATTGCTGCCTCATCTCCTCCCGTTCCGCCTCTTACTTCAAGAATAATGTTACGACTATCGTTTGGATCCTTTGGAATGAGCATTTCTTTTATCAGCGCCTCCTGCTCTTCCAGCTTTGGCACCAGTTCGTCCAGCTCTTCTTTCGCCATCTGCCTAAGATCTTCATCCTTTTCAGTAGAAATCAGTTCTTTATTCCCCGCAATATCTTTTTGAAGTTTTTGAAGAATTTGATATTGCTCCACAATCTTACCCAGATCTTTATACTCCTTACTTATTTTGGAATAACGGGCAGTATCCGAAACAATTTCCGGCTGTATTATTTGTTGCGAAACTTCTTCGAAACGTTCTTTTATTGCTTCTAATTTATCTTGCATGGTATTACTGAGTCTTGGCAATGGTCATTTGGGGCACAAAGATAGGGAATATTCAGTTTTGAATTTTGAATGGAGGAATGTTTGAAGACGAGTGGATCGACCTGTTGTAATAAACCACTATTTTTTTATAAAAATCAACCGTTTAAAAGAGTAATTAATAAGGATTGCAGGATCGGCAGGCGTTAATCAGATTATACTAAACGGTTTTGATTAAATTAGCCAATATTTGAAAACGAGCAGGATTTTGGATAGCGGGGAATTGATTTGCGCTCGAAATTATCTCCAAATTGAATATCTCCGTAGGTTTATGTTAATACCAACCAATCATCGCATTTCAGTGAAAAAATTTGCAATTGTCTTGATCATTTCTTTGTCAATTGCCGCATGCAATTCAAAGCGACTGGAAAACACAAAAGAACTTTCCAGAGAAATAAAAGCCTCCCAAATCAAACGCGTCACCAATACTCAGCTAATTTATTCGGCCGATGAGTGGGGTAAAAAAATAGCACAGATTACAGAAAAAACGCTGGCCAATGAATTAGCCAAACATCCTGAAAATGCTGGTGAGTTATGTAAAAATCCCGGCCAGATCCCCGTCATAGCTGCTTTGCAAAAAGAATATGGTGTACATATTGAACTCCTCGGTCCGGATGCCCTGCAAAACCCAACACTCGCTCCCAAAGAAAAAGAACTTTTTGAAGCCTACCTTTATAGCGCCAAAAACAAGACATCAGCCAGTGATAATGTGCAGCAGCTGAGCGACACACTTTTGGTTTATAATGCACCCGTGTCTATTGAAAATCCAGTTTGCAAAATTTGCATGGATGGCCAGGAAATTCAATTTGCGCTCTGGAGATTGTTATTTAACAAAAAGGAGATTATCCGAAAGCTTGACGCAAAACAATTGAAAGATTAACGAATTACGGGCCCAGCTTTTCCTCCTCAATTGATAACGAACTCATGAAATCACTTTTTCCACTTTTCCTTGCCGAAATGATTGGAACGGCCTTGCTCCTTGGGGGCGGCCTGAGTGTTGTAATCTTAAATTGGGGCGACGGATCTGAGATCTCCCGATTGATTCCCTCCATTGAAATACGTCGAATGCTAACAGGCTTCTTTTTTGGTACTGTCGGTTGTCTCGTCACTTTGTCGCCGGTCGGAAAAATAAGCGGGGCACATATTAACCCAGCAGTATCGGTTGCTTTCTGGTTACGTGGAAAAATGAAAACGCACGCAATGGTTGGTTATATACTCGCCCAAATGGCAGGGGCGGCACTTGGTTGTATTCCGTTATTGCTTTGGGGAAACCAGGGCAGCAGTATTCAATATGGCATCACATTGCCAGGCGCGAACGGCACTACGGCCGCCTTTGTGGGAGAATTTATTACGACAGTAGTCTTAATAATTGTCATTTTTGTATTCGTGGGAAGCAAAAAGCTGCGGGAATATACGCCTTATACCATGCCCTTTCTATATGGCTTTATGGTTTGGGCTGAAACGGCCTACTCGGGTTGCAGCACCAATCCAGCCCGCAGCTTTGGTCCGGCGTTTATCAGCAACTTTTTTACACATTACTGGATCTACCTTGCGGCTCCTTTAGCTGCAGCTGCAAGCGTGGTGTTTTTCTTTCGACTATTCCGATTACACGAATTACTTCACATCAAAGCAGCGAGGATGTGTTATCACGACAGCGCTACACATATAAGCATCAAAACGAGTTAGTTAACTATTTAATAAGGTTCTTTCTATGACACTTCTTTCGAAAACGGGGAAATTATTCCTTTCTGTAAGTTTGATTTGTTTTCTGGCATCGCCTGCAAAATCTCAAAACAACATCCTTGTGTTTCAGTCAGATTTCGGCCTGAAGGATGGCGCTGTTTCTGCCATGAAGGGCGTGGCCACGGGTGTTTCAGCCAATATCAAACTTTACGACGTAACGCACGAAATACCAGCATACGACATTTGGGAAGGAGCATACAGACTGGTTCAGACGGCTCCTTACTGGCCAGCTGGAACTGTATTTGTTTCCGTCGTGGACCCCGGCGTTGGAACCGCCCGCAAATCCGTCGTTTTGCTTACCAAATCAGGCCACTATTTTGTTACACCAGATAACGGAACACTCACTTTGGTTGCCGAACAGCTCGGTATCAAAGAGGTACGCGAAATCGACGAAGCAGTAAACCGGCGAAAGGATTCAGGACAATCTTACACGTTTCACGGGCGGGACGTATACGCATATACCGCTGCCCGGCTCGCTTCTAAAACAATAACCCTGGCGCAGGTTGGCCCAAAACTAGCAAATGAGGTGGTTTCCATACCTTATCAAAAGGCCGTTTTCAGTGAGGGAAAAATCAAAGGAGGAATCCCGATTCTGGATATTCAGTATGGAAATGTATGGACTAATATTGACAGGAACATTTTTGGTAAATTATCTGCAAAAAGCGGCGATGCTCTGAAAATTAAAATCCTCAAAAATAACCAGCAGGTTTATGCAGGCCTGGTAACATTGGTAAATAGCTTCGGAGATGTCCCGGAGGGACATGAGGTGGGATATTTTAACAGCCTGCTCAATTTTTCCCTTGCCATTAACATGGGTAACTTTTCCGAAAAACATAAAGTTTACAGTGGAAATGAGTGGGGTATTGAAATAACGAAATAGCATTTTCAAAGACATTCATGCCGGAATCTTCGAAAGCTCACAAAAAAAACGAATTGTACGGAGGGCTGTTTGTCTCCGTACTAATTGGTGCAATTTGGCTTTTAATTTTTATCCCCTATCAGAAGGACCTGGATATATTGGCTACAAGCAAAACTATTCAGGTGATGGTGATAGGTAAAAAAATAGGCAGTGGTAAAAAAGATCCACGACTCGTTTATATTCGTGACCGTGGCGTACCGATTGGTGTAAAAACTACCGCCAGGTGGTATTTCGAAACCGTAATTGGGCAAAAAACCAGATTAAAATACAGTGCGAAGCATCACGCATACCGGCAACCTTATCATCGCACCGACGGTGAAAAATTCATGATATGGTACATTGGCTCGATACTTCTAGCTTTTGTCGGCAGGTTGATCTGGGTGATGCGGCATATGGCTTGACAAAAAAATGCCCGGGTCTGTTGATTCAAATCCGGGCTGACGTTATCACGAATATCTCAATTACCTCGTTACCTGGTAAATTTCATACCAATCTTCACGTGTAAGTTTAATATCTGACGCACTTGCCGCATTTCTGATCCGACTTTCAGAAAGCGATCCAATGATCGGTAAAGTGCCCAGTTTCATCAACCACGCAACGGCTGTCTGCTCTATATTCGCATTATATTTCTTGCCAATATCTTCCAATTTGGCTCTCAGTCTTACTGCCTTCTCGTCGGTGCCGTTAAGTATTTTTCCTCCGGCAAGAGGTGCCCAGGCAAGTGGTTTGCTGAAACTTTGTTTAATGAAATCAATTCGGCCATCTTCAATCGCCGATGTATTCATCAGGTTCAATTCGATATGGTTGGTAACAATGGGGATACGTAGATAAGACGCCAAAAGCTGATGCTGAAAAACGCTGAAATTCGCCACACCAATGTGCTTCACCTTGCCGGATTTCACTACTTCGGCCAGCGCGCCTGCTGTCTCTTCGGGATCAGCGAGAAAGTCGCTGCGATGCAAGAGAAAAATGTCCAGATAGTCTGTTTTCAGCCTTTTCAGCGACCCGTTAACGCTATTGATGATATGCTCTCTTGAAGTATCGTAATATTCAAGATAGCCGTCTTCAGATTTACGGACACCGCATTTGCTAAAAAGTACTATATCTTCCCGCTTGAACGATTTGCTTTGAATGATTTTCCCAAAATGTTCTTCAATTGTGAGATTACCATAAACGTCGGCATGATCAAATGTATTAATTCCAAGTTCCAGACACAGATTGATGGTTTTTTCAATTTGCGAAGTGGTGGGAGCCCCTTCGTCTGTCCATCTCCAGAAACCATATATTGCTTCCGATACTTTTGGCCCGGAATCACTCAGACTAACTTTTTTCATTAGGTGGTTGTTTGAATCGAATTGCAAAAATACCCTAATTTTAGAAATATGAAGCTGTTAGCAGTGAGCTATTGGCTTTTAGCTTTCAGCACATTGAAAATGAGATATTTGAAGAAAATAATTCCAAAATTATAGTTCAAATATCAACGAAGCCTATTTTTCGAGTCTCTTGTCCTTTACAATGAGAAAGAAATCGTTTTCTAACCCGAGGTATCCGTAGTCATAGACAAAGTAGTACACGTTACCCTTTTGAGTGGTTCGCATGCTCGTCATCAGGTTGAAGTCGAACCCCTTCGAAACAAGTGTATTTTTGGTGGTTTTGGATTTTTCTTCCGGGCAAAGCTCTTCGAGGATTCTTCGGTTCTTACGGAGCTGATTATTCATGTTCCGGACTACGTTGTAAGAATCGGAGTTCAGGCGATTGTTGTAGCTGTTTCTACACATATCTGAACAGAATTTTTTATCCACGCGACCAGCAAGCGGTTTTTCGCATTCCAGGCAATTGTTCATTTGAAAATCCCTTCTATTTAAGCAGAATCGACGATTTCGTGAAATCTACCAGTTTGTTTATGAATATGTTATGCAAGATAATAAATTTCATCAGCAGCTAAAACAAAAACCGTTTTCCCGTTTGCAAATGGGTGCAAACGTTTTTATATGACTGTAAATAGTTAATAACCGAATACTGTTTTGACAACCCCACACCTTTGTCATGTCGATTCACAACGGACGATTCCATACACAAACATTCATCTTTTAACTATTACAGACATGAACTCAGTAAAATTAATCGGAAACGTAGGCCGCGAAATCAATGTAAAAGAATTTGAAGGCGGTAAAGTAGCAACCTTTTCTTTGGCAACGAACGAGTCTTATATCAATAAAAACAAAGAAGAAGTAAAAAACACCGCATGGCACTCAATCGTTGCCTGGGGCCAACTGGCCCAGCGCTGCGAAACATTACTAGAAAAAGGCAAAACGGTATCTGTTGATGGGAAATTGAGCTATCGCCAGTATCAAAACAAGGAAAATCAAACTGTAAGGGTTACAGAGATTGTGGCCTTTAAAGTAGAAGAAGTCAGTAAAAATCAGGAAGTAAACGCCTGATCTTATCAGGCATTTGTATAAAAAGAAGTCAACCATACATAGTTGACTTCTTTTTTATTTTCAGTCCTTCAATAGCGCTTCCTTCCACTTTCCGTATGCCTCTTTGGTTACGCTAGTCAGGGAATCGTCTGGTTCAATTGTCCGCAAAGTTGACAAACCAACAAACGCATCCGCACGACTTTTGTAATAGCCAAGACCCAGTCCGGCTCCGCGGGCTGCTCCCTGGGCTCCATCGGTATTGAAAAGCTCAACTGTAGCGCCTGATACATTCGCAAATGTCTCCCGAAAAACAGGGCTCAAAAACATATTTGCTTCACCAGCACGAATATTTTTCAGGGAAACGCCAAGTGTCTCCATAATCTCCATGCCATAATACAGAGCAAAAACAATCCCCTCCTGCGCAGCGCGCGTGTAGTGACTTAGCCCGTGACGACTAAATTCAAGACCTTGAAAATTTGCACCGGGGTTTCTATTTTCAAGCATCCGCTCTGCGCCATTGCCAAAAGGAAGACATATTAACCCATCAGAACCAACGGGCGCTCCCGCAGCAAGCTCATTCATTCCCGGATATGACACATTTCCCTGAAGCAATGTATTACGCAACCAACTATTCAGACTTCCGGTACCATTCACACATAGTAAGACACCGTATCTAGGTGATTCGGAAATTGGATTTACGTGTAGGAACGTGTTAACCCTGGATTTCGGATCATATTTAATCTGATCACTTACGCCGTAGACGACTCCGGAGGTACCTGCCGTGGCAGCGACCTCGCCTGGTTCAAGAACATTTAAAGAAAAAGCATTATTGGGTTGGTCCCCTGCCCTGTATGTGATGGGTGTGCCTGCGTTCAAACCCAAAGCCTCCGCCCCTCCTATTGATAGCCTGCCTTGCTCGGCAAAAGTTGGCAAAATTTCAGGTATCAGGCTGTGATCAAAGCCGAAATAATTCAGAAGGAACTCCGCAGGTTGTTCATTTTGAAAATCCCAGAATATCCCTTCAGATAACCCTGATGGCGTAGTAACGATTTCTCCTGTCATACGAGCCGCCAGGTAATCTCCCGGCAACATAAATTTATACACGCGGGCAAAAATCTCCGGCTCGTTTTGTTTGACCCATCCAAGCTTAGAGGCAGTAAAATTGCCGGGCGAATTTAACAAATGAGACAGAACCAAGCTTTCCCCCATCGCAGCTAGCCCCCTATTTCCTACTTCTACCGCCCGACTATCGCACCAGATGATAGAGGGACGAAGTACATTCATATCTTTATCCACAACCACAAGTCCGTGCATTTGATAGGATATGCCAATCGCAGCAACTTCCTGCGACCCGATACCCGCTTTTTTAATAACAGCTTTGGAGGCAAGGCAAGCATTCTCCCACCAAAGTTCCGGCTGTTGTTCTGCATAACCAGGCTTGGGAGCTTCGATAGCCATTTCTTTTTCCGGATAAAACGCCGAAGCCACCACTTCACCTGTGTCTGAATGAAGTAAACAAGCCTTTACAGATGAACTGCCTAAATCGAACCCGAGGAAATACATATACTTTTGATTAAAACTTAATTCCTTTGAACATTAATAAGAAAGCTAAAATGGTTACAAAAATGTTCATTTTATCTCGAATAATACAATTTTAAAGTGTAGTTCTAACACTTATCGGCAATTTCCCCATACGGTAACCCGATACAGACTATCCAGGAAGGAAAAAAATAGCCATGAATAAATTTTTACCAAAGATATTGAGACTATTGGAATCTATTTGAAGTCTAATTTGTGTTAACTCTAAGAGCTGGTCTCAGCAAGAATTCTTCCTGACTAATTTAGGTTTACAAGCACATTATCCTTTAAGAGGAATTATGAAAAAAGTTGTACAGATTGTTATAGCAGGAGGACTGCTTATTTTATTTGCGGGTTTCGGATCTTCGGAAAAGGGTTGGGAAAAAGCATTTTCAAAACTGGATCGGGAGATCAAAAACAACAGCAAAGCTTACCAGACTCTGGAGCAAGCTACCAAAACAATCGGTCATCGTCTTACCGGCAGCGCAAATGGCGCTAAGGCAGAAGAGTATGCATTTAATCTCCTTAAAAGTTATGGATTCACAGACGTAGCCTACCAACCGTTTGAAGTGGAAGCATGGATGCGTGACACCGTTACACTAAGCATAGCACCTGGAAGCAGCGATAATTTTCGCGATGTTCCGGTTGTATCTCTGGCACATTCTCCCGTGAAAGCGGATCTTAAAGGTGAAATCGTTGATGCAGGTAATGGTCTAGAGGAAGATTTTGAAGCTATCAAGGAAAAAATCAAAGGCAAGATTGCCCTGGCTAATATTGGACTTTCAGGAGCCGAAGGGAAAAAGAACCTACATCGTTCCGAAAAAACTGCATTGGCCATCCGGTATGGGGCAAGTGGAATTATTATGGTAAACGGAGCGCCCGGAAAAATTTTACTAACTGGAACAGCGTCCGTCACGGGTGAAATTATAGGCATACCTGCCGTTTGCATCTCAAATGATAGCGGTAAAGAACTTCGCACATGGCTTAAAGAAGAAGCGCCCCTGGAAGCACATATTGATATGCGTAACATTTCCAAAAAAATCAAGGCGCGGAATGTTATCGCAACTATAAAAGGCAAGTCCGACGAAATAGTTATCATAGGAGGCCATCTGGATTCCTGGGACCTTGCCACGGGTGCCATTGACAATGGGATTGGATCTTTCGCCGTTATGGATGTTGCCCGGGCTTTCAAGGCGCTTAAAGTTAAACCTGAAAGAACGATCCAATTTGTCATGTTTATGGGTGAAGAGCAAGGCTTACTCGGATCTAAAAATTTTGTAAAAGAATTGAAACGCACCGGAGAAATCGATAAGGTTGGCTACATGATGAATCTGGATATGACCAATGACCCGAAAGGTGCCAATGCTTTTGGTCGCGAAGAAATGGGCGTGTTTTTTCAAGAGGTTGGTAAAGCGATCCAAAACGTTGATAAGAATTTCAAAAATGAATCATCAAACAGAGCCGGTCTTCATAGCGATCATCAGCCATTTATGCTTGAAGGTGTCCCCATCGCCGGTTTGTCCGGCAGGTTGGACCCAACAGTTCTCCAATGCTATCATGCCGATTGTGACAGCTTTGATCTCGTAAACCAAGAGCAGCTTAAAAACACAGTGAGAATTGCCTCCATGTATCTTTATGCGCTTGCGAATACCGGTCCGCTCCCGGTAAAGAGATTGTCCGACGAAAAGACAAAAGAGTTCCTGATTTCGCAGGGATTAAAACAGGAACTGGTGCTTGGCCAGGAATGGCGTTGGGGGAAATGATCTACCTGTTTTGGTTCCGTAATTAATGATTTGCATAGTAGAGAACAAAAAATTCCCGCAGACTTTTGATGCTTTGTGGTTAAAAAAAATAAATCACCACAAAAGGCACAAGAGACAACAAGAGGAGTATTTCCGCAGGCTTTGTGGTTAAAAAACGTATAACATACATGTGACCTTTTTGTTCTTTCGAGTTTAAATATAAAAAACCTCGATGACAAAATTATATTTGAAAGATCTCACGTATCAGGTCAATGGAGCTGCAATCGAAGTTCACAAATCATTGGGCCCAGGATTAATGGAAGGCATCTATCATAGATGCCTAAATCACGAACCACACATACGAGGTATAGGCTTCACATCCGAAAAGCGAATACCAGTAATTTACAAAGGCATTGATATAAGTACCGATTTTAGGTGCGATCTTATTGTTGAAGGTATTATGCGTGGAATTTAAGGCCGTGGAAAATATTCTGCCCATTCACGAAGCCCAACTAATTACATACCTGAAGCTCTTGCAAATGCCAAAGGGTATTTTGTTTAATTTCAATGTCGTGAGTTTGTAAACCAAAGGTCAAAAAACTTTCGTAAACGAATTGTACCGAAAATTAGCTGATTAATAACCATCTGAGCTCAATATCGCTCGACCCAAAATTCCCTGGCCCATCTACGGAGCTAGGCAACCTGAGCTTTTTATACAATTACTGATGATATTTGCGAACTGAAACTCATCACCATGCTCGTATTCCCGAACGCAAAAATCAATATTGGCCTTAATATTGTAGAAAAGAGAATAGACGGATTTCACAATATCGAATCCTGCTTTTATCCGGTCGGATGGTCGGACGCGTTGGAAATCCTGTCCGCTGAGAAGTTGCATTTCCAATCTTCCGGCATCATCATACCGGGGGAACCTGAGTACAATCTCTGTATAAAAGCATATAAAGTCCTAGCCTCAGATTATTCAATTCCGCCTGTTGATATTCATTTACTAAAATCAATTCCAATTGGCGCGGGTCTGGGTGGCGGATCTTCAGATGCCGCTTATGTGATCAAAGCTCTGGACAAGCTATTCGATTTGAAAATCCCAGTTGATAACCAAATTACCTATGCGCGTAAATTAGGCAGCGACTGTGCTTTTTTTATCAACAACGTACCTGCATATTGTTTTCATAAGGGAGATGAATTTGAACAAATTGATTTAAGATTGACCGGAAAATGGATTGTACTTGTGAATCCTGGTCTTCATATTTCGACGCTTGAAGCTTATTCAGGAATTAAACCACAACACTCCAAGCAGGACTTGCGTACTATACTAAAGCAACCGCTTCCTGACTGGAAGGGGTTGGTGAAAAATGATTTTGAAAAAACGTTGTTCCCTAAATATCCTGCTTTATCGGAAATCAAGGAGAAATTATATGACCAAGGTGCCGAATACGCCTCTATGAGTGGCTCTGGCTCAACCATCTATGGGATTTTTAAAAAAGAGACTGACCTGGCAGAAGAATTTTCCGCTTACAAAGTTTGGCAAGGTGTCATGCAATAAATTTAATTTACCTTTTAGTATGCATGCAGAGAAAAAATGGTCGTTATATTCACTATATTGCTTTTTAAAAGCCCTTTAAACGCAGAAAAACAAAATAATGAGTCCTAAACACTCCACCAAATTACGGGAGAATCCATTTACAAAGCGACGGGAGCCTTTCGGCTTTATGCTTTGGCTTGGAGTGATTGGGAGTTCTCTACTTTTTATTTCAATATTCGTCACATATTTAGTTCGGATTCAGGGAAACAACGGGCACTTTATTGCCCTTCCGGATATGTTCTGGCTAAGTACCCTCGTCATACTTTTCAGCAGCATCCTGCTTCACGAGGCGAATCTGGCTTTCAAGCAAGAACGCTTTTTGCATTATCGCCTTTTTCTTGGGGCCACGCTCACCCTGGGGATTACGTTTATGTTGTTACAGGCAAGCGGATGGCTTGAAATGATTGAAAATGGCTTTTTCATTAACCAAAGCACTTCAATAGGCTTTGTTTACCTGCTGACTGGTCTTCATTTAGTACACATTCTGGTTGGCGTCATCTATTTGGGTGTCATTTTTCAAAAAGCGTTGAAAAACAGAACGTATGTAGATTCGTTTGTTTACAGCGTCAACCCACCCAATATTTTAAAGCTTAAGCTGATCACACGTTACTGGCATTTTGTAGATGCTTTGTGGCTTGTCGTTTTCTTGTTTATGGTCCTTTTATATCAATAAATCGTATTTTTCAGCTAATTTAACTGGCATTTTCTGATAAATATTCAGATTAAATATGACTTTTCTTGAGGCTTCTTCTTGCCAGATAAGCACCAACTAATGTTAATACCGCCGCCAGTAACATTGGCGCTCCTGCAAAATGAACAGGGGCGTCTGGCTTGGTAAAGATATAAAACAGGTTGGTCATTAAAGGTGGCCCAATGATCGAAGTAAGGCTTTGCAGACTTGTTAGTGCTCCCTGAAGTTCACCCTGCTCGTTGGCCGCTACCTGGGTAGAAATGATTCCTTGCAGCGCAGGTCCCGCAATACTCCCCAGGATATAGGGTATCATAAAAACAAACATCATCCACCCCTCTCCGGCAAAAGCGTAAAGAACGAACCCCAGCGCATACAAAAACAAGCCGACGTACACACCTCGCTTCTGACCCAATTTAGGCAGGATGAGTTTGATTAAATAACCCTGAACAAGGGCACTTAGTATCCCCACAGCACCAAGTGAGTAGCCTATCATGGCCTCATTCCACCCGAATTTTTCAATAACATAAAAAGACCAGTTACTTTGAACGGCGTGTAAGGCAATATAAAGCAGAGAGAGTGACAGGAGCAAGCCATAAATAACCGGATATTTTTCCAGTCGCTTTAACGACCCAATTGGATTTGCACGCTTCCAGTCAAATTTCCTACGGTTTTCAGGCTTCAATGATTCAGGGAGAATAAAATATCCATAGAGCCAGTTAAGTAACGAAAGTGCCGCCGCTGCCATAAAGGGAACTCTTGATCCATACTGGCCCAACAATCCTCCCAGTACCGGGCCTATGATAAATCCAAGACCAAACGCAGCACCGAGCATCCCAAAGTTCTGGGCTCGTTTTTCAGGCGAACTGATGTCCGCTATGTAGGCAGCACCTGTCGTAAAACTCGCTCCCATAATCCCGGCGATAACTCTCCCAAGATATAACCAGGCCAATGTTGGCGCGAAAGCAAGGAATATATAATCGAGTCCAAAGCCGAAAAGCGATGCCAGTAAAACTGGTCGCCTGCCGTACTGATCACTGATTCCCCCGATAATAGGAGCAAAAATGAATTGCATGAACGCATAGGCAAACAGTAGCCAGCCTCCATCCTTGGAAGCATTGCTTATGGTGTCACCAGTAAGTTCGCTTATCAATCTGGGCATTACAGGAATGATTATTCCCAGACCAATAATATCAATGAGCAATGTGACGAATATAAAGCCAAGGGCAGGCGATCGCTTTTCTGACATAATCTAGTGTTAAGATCCAAAAATACGTCTAATATTTTGCTGACATTCTAAAAGACGACTTAGATTTTCGATTTTGTATCTTTGGGTTCAGCTACAAAAAAATATGCCGGTAATTTTTCCTCCGATCCGAACCGACCTTTTTTCAATATTTATTTTCCTGGGTGCCATTCAGGGATTTTTCCTTGCCTATTTTTTTATCGCCAACAGCCGTGGCAATCGTTTTTCAAATCTTTTCCTCGGTTCATTGCTGTTAAGCTTGTCCATTGTGATGACTGACGTATGGCTTGGCTATACCAACTATATGTTTCGCGTTTTGTGGCTTGTTGATTTTTCGGAGCCTCTAAATCTTCTTTTTGCGCCGCTCACATTTCTTTACATCAGGACCGGTGTCAGCAAGCGCTTCCAAAAGCTTGATTTACTGCATTTTCTCCCTTCAGTTTTATATTTGATTTACATGTGTCTGCTTATTTACCCGCAAAGCATCGAATTCAAATACAACGCTAACATCGGCTCATTTCATCCCGAAATGAAGACAGTGGATGCGCACGAATATGGACAGCGATGGATGTTTTTTTTGAAATGGCATATCAATGACCTTACCTTCATCAGCATGCTGATTTATGATGTGCTCGGTTTTGTTTTGCTCAAAAATGCATTCAGAGAAAAAGGATTGACATTTCTAACAACCGAATCTACACCTCTAAACTGGTACCGGAAATTATTTTTGCAACTGTTTGCGCTGGTTATCGTTTTCGTTGTGGCGCGTATCCTATTTCCACACGATCTGGGCGACCACTTCATCTCTGCCAGTATCTCCCTGATTATTTACCTGACCAGCATTTCTGTATTCAACAGATCCTTGTTTTTTCAAGATACGGAAGAACGCGCAGCCAAAAAGTATGAAAAATCATCCCTGACCACTGAGATGCAAAATTCGACAATTGAAAAGCTAGAGCAATTGATGAAAACTGAAAAGCCGTTTCTAGATGCCGGTTTTTCGCTGCCGTCGCTAGCCAAACGGCTTGGAATTTCCAAACATCATTTGTCGCAGATACTAAACGAAGAGCTCGGCCAGACTTTTTTTGATTTTCTGGCATCCTACCGCATCAGCGAAGCCCAAAGATTGCTGGCATCGGGTGAACACGATTACATTAAAATCGAAGAAATTGCGCAAATGGTGGGATACAATTCCAAATCTGCTTTCAATACCGCTTTTCGTAAAATAAGCGGCTTCACTCCTTCAGAATTTAAAAAACAGCGCGTAAAATAACCGATAAAAATGTACGCTTTTATCGGGAAGAACGTCTGGCTGATAAAAACGAACGTCTGGAAATACCCGACTTACTACTTTTGGCTGTTAGATAAAATTCGACCGCCATGAAAAACACAACCCAAAATTTACCTACTTCGCCGTTACGCCGCTACGATCTTGACTGGCTCCGGGTGATCGCATTTGCCATCCTTATTTTTTTTCACGTTGGTATGTTCTTTAATCATTGGGACTGGCACATTAAAAACAACATCGTTAACCATTCGATCGAATGGCCAATGCGTTTCAGCCACGAATGGCGCATGGCGCTGTTATTTATGATATCCGGTGCCGGTGTATATTTTGCACTTGGAACTAGAAAAACCGGCTCGTTTTTAAAAGAAAGGCTTGTAAGAATTTTCATTCCGCTTCTCTTTGGCATGTTTGTAATCGTGCCACCGCAAATTTTTTTCGAAAGGCTGACACAAGGGGAAACCTATTCCTATATGGAATTCTATAAAACGGTTTTCCAGTTTCAACCCTATCCCAAAGGGAATTTCAGCTGGCACCATTTGTGGTACCTGGTATACATTTTCTTTTACTCTTTGCTTGGTTTGCCGTTGCTACTGTTTATTCGCAGAAGGCCGGAAATGACAGCAAAGTGGGCCGAATTTTTCAAAAATCCTGTTTGGCTCATCTCAATTCCGGTTATCTGGCATGCAGCCGGAAATATTTTTCTAGACGAACGATTTCCTACAACAAACAATCTCGTCCGCGACTGGGCCAATCATTTTCATTCGTTCACGCTGTTTCTTTCGGGATTTATACTCTGTACGCAGACTGCTTTTTGGGAGACGCTGGCGAAAAATCGAAAGCCTACAACCAGTATCTGGATCGTATTAACAATCGTTCTTTACTCATTTTACTGGGGAAAAGGCCGGAATCTTGACGATTGGGGTGTCATATTGTACTGGGTGATACAAATCACCAACTCTTGGTGTATTTTGCTCTCCTTTTTCGGATTTGCATATGTATATCTTCAATTCACAAATCCATTTTTGAAATATGCCAACGAGGCAGTCTACCCATTTTACATTCTCCACCAGACAATAATCGTTTGCCTGGCATACCCATTGATCAAATCGCCGCTGTTATGGCCCGTGAAATTTATTTATCTGTGTATAGCCACTTTTACGGTTTGCCTTGTCCTATACCACTTTCTGATCAGGCGGTTTGATATTCTCAGGTTTATTTTCGGGCTAAAAACAAAATGGCGAAAGGATGTCAAAGTGAGCACAATTTCAAACGTATCTACTTCTTAAGGATCTTAAATTCCACACGCCGGTTGCGCTGTTGCCCTTCCGGTGTGTCATTTTTAGCAACCGGCGCAGTTTCCCCATAACCTTTACTCTTCACTCGATCCGGCTCGATTCCTTTTCCGATAAGGTACTCCTGAACGGCGTCGGCCCGATCCTGTGACAATTTCAAGTTCGATTCATCACTACCAGTATTATCGGTGTGACCACCCAATTCAATTGCTAGAGTTTTATTCTCCGTCATGGTAATCGCGATCCGGTTAAGTTCCGGAAAGGATTCGTTACTCAATGCCGATTTCCCCGTGGCAAAGAAAATATTATTCAAACGCACGATCTGCCCTTCCTCAATCGGAATCAATTTCAATGATTTATTATTGATCTCCCGATACGTTTTAGCCTTCCCATTAGATGTTGAATCTGTTAAATCAACATTTTCACCTTCTGCTATAAAATTAGATGCGATGGCACGCATGCCATATTTTCTTCCAAGAGGAAGCACTATTTTATATTCACCGGTAGTTGGGTTCGTTGTTGCTGTTCCCACTTCTTCTCCATTGGCGAGATCCTCGTAAATGATCGTTGCTTCCACCGGTTTCCCTGATTTTGAATCAATCACCTTTCCGCTGATCATCGCTACCGGATCCGAAGTTGGTAAAAAGACTGTTGGGGCTTTCGCCGTATCTCCAGGAGTAACTTTCGGACGAAGATCATAACGTACTACGTCACCTTTCCCTTCTGTGCCTTTGAACGAAACCATATATGCGTAGTCGCCAATAGCCGAGATCGTGTAGTAGGCATCGTAACCATCTGTGTTAATTGCGGGGCCAAGATTAACAGGACGGCTCCACCTTTTCCACGACTTGTCGATGCGTTTACTGTAATAGATATCATTGCTTCCTTGCCCACCTTTACGGTCACTTGAAAAATAAACAGTAACACCATCCGGTGCCAAAAAAGGCGTAGTTTCTGTAAATTCCTCCGTATTTATTTCAGGTCCGAGATTCAAAGGCTTTGACCATGAGCCATCCTTTTGTTTAAAACTTGCATACAGGTCATCTACTTTGCTGTTTTTTTTCTCACTGAATGACATTAAAAGGACTCTTCCGTCGGTAGACAAAAATCCACAGTCAAACTGGCCCTTACTGGTTTTGGAGTAACCTGGAATATCAATTTTATTTGGTGGCGACCAGCCTCTTGCCGTCTTTTTGCTTGTAGAAAAACCCCGGGTTTCATAAACTCCATTTTTGTAGGCCCCTTTGATTAGCAAGGTGTTCCCGTCAGGAGTAATGCTGTATAAGCTGTTATACTCCTCTTTATTAATCGGCGAAGGTAAGCGACGGGCTTGCGTCCACTTGTCGTTCCTCAATTCCGAAAACCAAATATCCTGGCTTCCCTTTGCTCCGTTCGTATTTTGCGGATGGCTCACCCTTGAAAAGTAGATGGTTTTGCCATCTGGTGATATAATGGGCGCAATTTCGTTGTACTCCGTATTGACTGTTTTTCCCAGATTTTCGAGCTGTGACCAAGCCTGAATTGAAAGCAGAGAAATAATGAAACAGAGAAATGTAATGCGCATCGTCTTAATTTGAGGGAGTTGATTGATTTCTTATCGGGAACTGGCTTTGAGTTAATTCTGTGGACTATTGTAAAAGTAATTTTATCATTCTACGGTTAAACGTCAATACTGTTTATGTATTTCCACAAACCTTCCAAATTGTAAAACTTCAACCCAATTTTAGCCTGAAATTATTCCTCTTTTACAAAAAGTGACATGTCAAGCGGATTATCTCCTCTGTCCTGTGTGTGGAATAACTCCATTTTGTCCAGCAACTCTGTTGCGTTGTCGGCGATTAATAAAAGTGCCCTGTTTGAGATCGTAAGAAACCCCTCTTCGACCATTTTATCCAGATGTGCGATAAGCAGATCATAGAAACCGTTGATATTGAGAAGACCAACAGGACCATTGAAAGTCTTTAACTGTGACCAGGTAAGTATTTCAAACAATTCGTCCATCGTGCCAAATCCGCCCGGAAGCGCAATGACACCGTCAGACATCGAAACCATTTTGGCTTTGCGCTCATGCATCGTCTCCACAAAATGAAGCTCCGTAAGCGTCTTATGAGCGACTTCAAGCTTTGCCAGAAAGTGGGGTATAATTCCAGTTGCGCTACCACCATTCTCCATCGCTCCATCCGCAACACGCCCCATGAGGCCCATATTGCCGCCACCGTAGATCAAAGTAATTTTTCGGTTTGCCAATTCACGTCCGAGCTCAAAGGCTGTTTCCGTGTAGACTGGTTTGCGGCCAGGGTTTGCTCCGCAGTACACAACAATGGATTGCATTATAATTCTCTTTAAATAGAAAGAAGATGAGTCTTCGACGGCCCAACGAAAAAATTTAATTTTTTAAAGTAGTATAGAATCAACTAACTCAGTCATATTGAGGTCGCCAAACGTGCCCGAGCTCATAAGCAGCAGATTGGCATTTTCCCAGTGTTGCTGTTTCAAAAAAGCCAGCAGGTCTTCGGTTTCTGTAAAAATATTCAAATCATCACGTTTAAAAGCCGCCCTGATATCTTCCACGGAAATTGGCTCCATACGCTTGTGCTCAAGAGTCAACGGATTGTAATAAACCACCGCAACATCAGCAGCATTCAGCTTTCGCCGGTATTGTTTTAAAAATGTCTTATTCAAACTGCTAAAAGTGTGTAACTCCGCACAAGCGACCAGCTTTCGGTCCGGAAATTGCTCTTTTACTGCGGAAGTTGTTGCTTCCACCTTCGATGGTGCATGTGCAAAATCACGATAGACGTTTGCCGTTTCGTTCTTTCCCAACAGCTCCAGGCGTTTCGAGGCCCCTTTGAAAGAAGCAATCGCTGCATAAAATTGCTCATCGGTAATGCCCAGTTTTTCACAAATCACCCTTGCACCACTGATATTTTTCATATTGTGTTCGCCAAACACCAAAACCGGAACTTCCCCATCAGCCGTAATCAAAACAGATTTTCCGTTTTCAATCCGGTAGGGGTGTGCTAGGTAAGGCAAGTTACCCACGTCTGCACGTTCCTTTTGGCCTATGACGTTGAGCATATCGTCCGATTCATCATAAACGATTGTTCCCGCCTTGGGAAGTGAGTCAGCCAGCAATTCGAATTGCTTGACATAATCTTCCCATGTCGGGAACACATTGAAATGATCCCAGGCAATACCGCTGATCAGGGCAATGTGGGCATGATAATGCATAAATTTAGGTGTGCGATCCAATGGCGAAGTGAAATATTCATCGCCTTCAATTACGATTAGAGGGGCTTCCTCCGAAAGTTTTACCATGTAATCGAAACCCTCAATCTGTGCGCCGACAAGATAGTTGAATACCCTGTTATTGAATTGAAGCACATGAAGAACCATTGAGGTAATGGTCGTTTTGCCATGACTCCCGGCAATCACAACCCGTTGTTTATCCTGGCTTTGTTCAAAAATATATTCGGGATATGAATACACTTTGATTCCTAACTCCTGCGCTCTTTTGATTTCAGGATTATCTTCTCTTGCGTGCATGCCTAAAATTACGGCGTCCAAATCAGCTGTGATTTTTTCGGGAAACCATCCCATTACTTCGGGAAGGATGTTGAAATTGGCCAGTCTTCCCCTTGACGGCTCATATATCTCATCATCAGAGCCGGATATCGTATAACCTTTTCTGTGCAATGCTATGGCGAGGTTGTGCATGACAGCTCCGCCTATGGAGATAAAATGGATTTTTTTTGACGAAGAATTCTGACTCATGGTACTTTTTCAAACTGATTCGAAGCGAAGTTAGCAAGATTTGATGTTTGGGCAAATGTGGCCCCACGACGTTTTCCATAAAAATACCCGATGTAGTGCACGGCATACGATCCATCATCGTAAACACGTACCGCCGATATCTATCCTGGTGATGATTTAAAACCTGAAGATTTCAGCCTTTACTGAGCAACGACGGCCAGACCTTACTGGAATTGTTCAATATCATCAGGAAACGTAACGCTCGATTTTAAATTTTTGTACAATCTTCTCAGAATCACCTGATTGGTGAGGTACAAGTGCGGCAAAAAAGTTAAATTGGAATATCAAAACATCATCAATCAAATCTTCAAAAACCTTATAAAAAATCTAAAATAGGTGATATAAAAATGCACTCCTTTCACTAAATTCTAAACGTTATGACCTTTCCTGAAAAAAAACTTAACGGCTATTTCAGCCTGTTGCTGCTATTTCCCATTATTCTTTTTGCGTCATATATATACAAGCACGCTTTGAATGTTCCCTTTATGGACGATATGACACTTGTGAACACCGTAAACAATATTCAGGAAGACTCTTCCCGCTTCTTTTCTGTGCTCGTCAGCCAACAAAATGACCACAGAATCGCGTTTGCCCGTTTAGGCATTATTGCTAGCTATCTGCTTAGCGGAGCGATTAACTTCAGACTCGCCATTCTGCTCGGTTATCTGAATTTAATATTGCTCGGCTATTCACTCTACCTGATTTACCGCACTGAGAACAACGAAAAATTCGGTTTTCTTCCTGCGACACTACTTCTATTTTCGCCCATCGTCTACTTCGTACAGCTGTCAAGTATTACATCATTTCAGCATTCACTTTCTCTTTCTTTTTCCATTCTGGGCCTTTATTTTCTTCAGCCGGATAAATCTAAATACTGGTTTCTGGCGATATTTTTTTCAATTGCGGCATCACTTACAAATCTGGACGGAATAAGTGTGGTTCCATTGGCCATATTTTGGCTGATTACTCAGCGACGCTGGAAAACCGCTGGATATTTCACGGTTTTCGCTCTCATTTACTTTGTGATCTATTTTACCAATTTTAATTTCTCCAGCAGTACACAAATTACCTGGTCGCTCGATAATCTGGCGCTCATGGCTCAAAGCTTTTTAACGGTCACAGGTTCCCTTGCCAAAATAATATCCGATTCAAAAGGTGCAGTTCTATCCCTTATTTTGGGCAGTTTTATGCTATCAGTGTTTACGATGATAAAGTTTTATCCAAGGATACTAGGCCCGGAATCCCGGTTTTCACTGAGAAAGTTATTTACCCTCGACCTCACCGACATCTGTTTTTTGCGGATAGTAACAAGCATGGTTATGATCGCAATCGGCAGGTTTGCGGATGGAATGGGATCGATGACAGCGACCCGGTTTCAGGTATATTCGGTGAGTATGGTGATTATATTTTACCTTTTTTTATTAAAAACCCTAAAAGGTAAAAATTTGTACTTAGTGAAGATCTCCTCGATGATTATAGCAATTGTAATCAGTTTTTACAGTTATAAGAAATATGAAACTGCTGTAAGTTATTTTGATGAAGGTCTGAAAGCGGATAGCTATAATTACCCGCACAATAAAATTTTTCTTCATCAATATTGGAACATGCCCGATCCTGATCCGGGGTTCTACGCCAATTACGATTTTCCCTTAAACTTTCCTGAAAGCACAATAAACTTTTGGAGAAGCGCAAGATCTTCGCAAAAACCAGTTTCAACCACACTTATAACCAAGGAAATCCCGCCACTCGAAAGAGATCCGGATTACATTTTCCCCCTAAAGGAGCTAGTCATTAAGAACAACAATGAAGACATCCCTGAGCAGGGGGCTTATCTGGGCCTGAGTAGCAATGCTGCACCTGGAAAGCTCTACCTTATTGCGCTGCTGGCAAATAACGGGAGCTGGCTATCCGGACTTATTGGCCAGCCTGTTACAGGAAATTACAGATGTGAGATTCCAAAAAAATTACCACATGGTACTTACACAGCCAAAATGTGCTGGGTGAAAGACGGCAAACCGATGGCCAGCCAAATTTCACAGAATGTTATCTTCTAAAAAAAGAGGGTGCCACGAAATCCGGCACCCTCCTCAGGCAAACTAAAAGTCGTAAATCATCCTGTTAAGCCAATTTTTTGTATTTAATACGTTTTGGCGTTGCGTCATTACCTAAGCGTTTCCGGCGATTTTCCTCGTACTCCGAGAAATTTCCTTCAAACCAATATACCTGTGAGTCACCTTCGAAAGCGAGAATATGCGTAGCGACACGGTCAAGGAACCACCTGTCGTGGGAGATGATTACAGCGCAACCCGCAAAGTTCTCAAGTCCTTCTTCCAGTGCGCGAAGTGTATTGATGTCAAGATCGTTGGTTGGCTCATCGAGTAAAAGGAGATTTCCGCCTTCCTTCAGAGTCATCGCCAAATGGACCCTGTTGCGTTCCCCACCAGATAATGTACCGACTTTCTTTTCCTGATCGCCGCCGCCAAAATTGAAACGGCTCACGTAAGCACGGGCATTCGATTGTTTGCCTGCGATCATGATCCAGTCATTGCCGTCAGCAATACTTTGGTAAACCGACTTGGCCGGATCCAGATTATCGTGTTCTTGATCCACATAAGCCCATTGCACAGTGTCTCCAACATCAAAGTGACCTGTCAGTGGTTTCAACTGGCCGGTTATGAGTTTAAACAGGGTGGTTTTTCCAGCGCCGTTTGGCCCTATGATACCTACAATTCCATTAGGGGGTAAGGCAAAATTGAGATTTTCATAAAGAAGTCTGTCTCCAAAACCCATCGATACATTATGCGCTTCGATCACCTTGCTCCCGAGACGGGGGCCGGCTGGAATAAATATCTCAAGTTTATCTTCCTTCTCTCTACCCTCCGCACCAAGTAGTCGCTCGTATGCACCCAAACGAGCTTTAGATTTCGCCTGGCGCCCTACTGCTCCCATGCGAACCCACTCAAGCTCACGCTGCAAGGTTTTTTGACGTTTGGATTCTGTCTTCTCTTCTTTTCTTAAGCGTTCTTGTTTTTGTTCGAGCCAGGAGGTGTAATTGCCCTTCCATGGAATCCCTTCGCCCCGATCAAGTTCAAGAATCCATCCCGCTACATTATCCAGAAAATACCTGTCGTGGGTAACGGCAATGACTGTTCCTTTATATTGTCTCAAATGTTCTTCAAGCCAGAGCACAGACTCGGCATCAAGGTGGTTGGTTGGTTCATCCAGTAACAAAACATCAGGTTGACGAAGCAACAGGCGACACAGAGCAACTCTGCGCTTTTCTCCACCTGAAAGCGTGGCAACATTGGTATCAGATGGCGGACATCTCAAAGCATCCATGGCTACTTCCAGGCGATTGTCAAGATTCCAGGCATCAGTGGCATCCAGTTTTTCCTGAACTTCTCCCTGCCGTTCGAGCAATTTGTCAAAATCCGCGTCTTCATCTCCGAAGGCCTCATTGATCTGATCAAACTCTTTCAGCAGGTCAACAATCTCTTGAACACCTTCTTCTACCACTTCGCGCACAGTTTTGGTAGGATCAAGTTTCGGCTCTTGTTCTAGCATTCCGACAGAATAACCCGGTGAAAACACCACATCACCCTGAATATCTTTGTCAATACCGGCAATTACACGAAGAAGTGTAGATTTTCCTGAGCCATTTAAGCCTAAAACTCCTATTTTTGCACCATAAAAAAAGGATAAATAAATATTTTTGATAATATGTCTGTTGGGGGGAATGATTTTGTTAACCCCGGACATTGAGAAAATAATGGTTTCGTTACTCATTTTTTAGTTAATTTGTGCGTAACAAATATCGTTAATATCCCTACACTTAGCAGATAAAAAATTTGAAAGAATGGAAAATGCCACACTGAATGATGAATACGGCTATGTTAAAGACAGCAAGGTATTCTTAAAAGGGTATCTCGAATACCCAGACCGGCAAATTGGAGAAGTAAAACGCACAGAACAGGAAGCAATTGATTATTTTAAGAACCGCTTTTCTATTGTCCTCAACAAGGTTGAACAATTAGAAAATGAAATCGACGAAGCACTCAACAAAGGTTCTTATTTAACCAAACTGATCCAATTGCAGCGTAAACTGAAAGGTTTTGATGCTCTTGGCGACTTCGTTCCCCTGTTAGAAAAACTTCACGACAAGGAGGAATATCTCAAAGGACTGATTGAAGTAAATCAATTAAAAAACCTCGAGATAAAACGCGCACTAACGGAAGATGTAAGGGTTGCTGCAAGCATACCTGACTATGCAGAAGCCACTGATCAGATCCAGGAAATAAAGGCCAAATGGATTCGGACGGGGCCTGTTGAAAAAGAGTATCAGGAAGAAGTTGAAAATACTTTTCAGGGAATTCTGGATAGTTTCTTCCAACGCAGACGTGATTATTTTGATGAGCAAAACAAAATTAATCAGGCGAGAATCGACGAATACGAACGTCTCATCAAAATTACCAAAACGCTCAGCTATTCTCGGGATCTGGATGACGCCTATAATAAGGCAAGAGAGGTAAGAGGTTTATGGAATAATGTTGGTGAAGTACCGCCAAAGCGTTTCTTCAAGGTCAACAAGGCGTACCGCCACTTCCTTAAATTATTTTACGACAAATACAATCTTGCCAAAGGTATTGAACCTAAGGTTCGGATTGATCCTCGTATTCTCGAACAACAGAAATTATTGGCGGAAGCGGAGTTATTGCTCCGTCAGCCTGACATCGTTGCAGCATCCAATGAAGCCAAAGTATTGCTTAGCAAATGGAAGGAGATCAAGATTCCTTACAAACTTGCCGACAAAGAACTTGCCGAGCGTTTCAGAATGGTTTGCGACAAGATATTTGAATTGAGCTACCTGGCCCGTGTGATCAGCCGTAAATATCCTGCGTTTGAAATGAAAAGCCAGGAAGAGCAGCTTCGTACAAAGTACAGAGAGCTGGAATGGCTGGCAAAAAGAGAAAAAAGCGATTTGGAATATGCCATACAGGAATTTGACCGCACAGCAACCGGTGATCCCGAGCTTGACAAACCTGCCCAAGGCCGCATCAATATCCAGAAGAGGAAGGTTTCAATGAAGGAACGTATTTTATCTGAATTCGATAGAAAGCTTAAATCAATTACTGGTTAATTCCTTTAATGACGATTTCTGGATAACCAAATTAGATTGAAGCACCCTTGTCTCATACGCGGCGGGGGTGCTTTTGCTTTCAATAAGGTCCAGCAAAAGTGAGGTCGCCTGCTGACCCATTTCAAAAGATGGCTGCGTAACCGCGCTGACAGGCGGCTCGAGCAATGTCGACATTGCCAGGTCGCAAAAACCGATCACAGCAACGTCATCAGGCATCCTATATCCCAGCTGTCTCAATGCCCAATGCACGCCCATAGTGATTCTCTCACTCGCGGCAAATATGGCGTCCGGTCTGTTTCTCAGCGCCATGAGTTGATAGGTCCGTTCAGTCCCTCCTTCCTGGGTAATTTCACTGTGTAAAACCCATTCCTCCTGAAAAGGAATCCCATGTCTCTTCAAAGCATCCTTGTACCCCTCCAACCTGTTGGTGCTGATAGACACATTTTTCGGGCCCGCAATGTGAGCAATACGCTGACAACCGCGGTTGATCAAATGTTCCGTTGCTTCAAATGCGCCTTTGTAATCATCAACCCGCACTTTGTGGGTTTGCATAGAATCGCTTACTCTGTCAAAAAAAACGACCGGAATACCCTGCTCCTGCAGTTCCACAAAATGGTCGTGCCCTTCCGACTGACTGGAAATAGCGACAACCAACCCATCAATACGTCTTTGTGATATATGTCTGGTTGCGGCAAGTTCCCTTTCGTAAGATTCATGACTTTGGTAAATCATTGTATGATAGCCCCGGCTGTAGGCTATATCCTCTACACCGCCAATCGTAGAAGAGTAAAATCGATTGGCAATATCCGGTACCAGAACGGCAATAGTCTGAGAACGGTTTTTCAACAAGCTAAGTGCAATCGGGTTCGGTGAATAGCGTAGCGCTTCAGCCAATTCAATGACCCTTTTTTTTGTCTCTTCACTGATCTCAGAGCTGTCCCGCAATGCCCGGGAAACAGTAGATTTGGATACGTTGAGCTGTCTTGCAATTTCCTTTATTGTGACCGAAGCCTTTTTCATAAAGAGCACTTATAGAAATAATACAATTATAACATTTTTTAGAAAAATGATAATAGTCAGCTATGTGACCAGCCTCCGCAAAAAATTTCGTGAGTTCCGGGAAAAAAGATCCATTCGGGAACGGTTCCGGGAACGGTTGCGTAAATATATAGCTTTTTTTCAAGATTTATTTTTGTAAATCAACGAGGTAATGGTTAAACTAGATAAATATTAAGAATCTCCCTGAAAGAAAAAGCACCCCTAATCCCTGAAATTTTCAATTATTAACCTACTTCAATTTTAATGGAAACGAAATCATTAACCAAGACACTATCTTCTGGATTTTCACAGAAAAGTGCTTTGGAAAGCTTGTTCGCAAGAGTTGTTGCCAATGGAGATTACTATGCTTTTCGTGAATTGTTTACCCATAATTATCGCTCCTTGTGTAATTATGCCATGCGTGTTGTAGGTACACGTGAAATCGCTGAAGAAGTAGTTTCAGATGTGTTTGTTAAATTATGGAAAAATCGCGAGCAAATTGAGGTGCACACTTCCTTTCAAGCCTATATTTACAGGGCAGTGCGGAATCAGGCACTGGATTATTTGAAACTTAAAGTACATCGCCAGTACGAACGCGAATCGCTTGAGTCGGTACAATGGAATCTATCTCACGCAGATCATTTTTCGCCGGCAGAAGAGCTGTCCTTCAATGAGTTCTACGAACACGTCGAAGGTTGTATCCGCGATTTGCCGCGTCAGTGCCAACTGATATTTCGTTTGAGCAGAGAAGACGGTTTAAGATATCGTGACATTGCAGAAAGACTGAAAATATCCGTCAAAACGGTAGAAACACAAATGAGCCGCGCATTGAAAGTGCTAAGGGAGCGAGTGCCTGAGCATCGGTTGGTGGCATAAAATTACCTCGGCCATCAGCTTTCGGCAATCGAAAAGGCTTCTTTGACCAAATTTCAGTAATATTAACATTTATACATAACTGCTCGAAGCCGACAGTTGCCCACCTGATGCCAGTTGTATTGAGGTCGACAGCTGATTGCTGACAGCCGACAGCTTCACAAATATGCCTTTAGAACAAACATGGCGCTGGTTTGGCCCAAATGATCCCGTCTCTCTGGCGGATATCCGCCAAGCCGGGGCTACCGGTATTGTTACCGCTTTGCACCACATTCCTAATGGACAAGTTTGGGAAGTCAATGAAATTCGAGCCCGTAAAGAACTAATTGAAAATGCCGGACTTACATGGTCCGTTGTAGAAAGTGTTCCCGTGCATGAATCGATCAAAACCAGGACGGGAGATTTTGAAAAATATATCCGTAACTATCAGCAGTCTTTAACCAATCTCGGAGCCTGCGGCATTGATACTGTCTGTTACAATTTCATGCCGATCCTGGACTGGACCCGCACCGACCTCGATGCACCAATGAGGGACGGTTCCACCGGACTCCGATTTGACGCAACACAATTTGCGGCATTCGATCTTTATCTCTTAAAACGTCCCGGGGCCAAAGACCAGTACAGCGAGGAACAGAAAAATAAGGCCCAGAAATGGCTGGATCAGGCTGCTGACGACAAGATTCAGAAATTAATCCGCAATATTATTGCCGGTCTGCCGGGTTCCGAAGAAAGCTTCACAATCGAAGAATTCCGCAAAGTTTTGGATACGTACAAGCACGTTGGTGATCTTGAACTTCGTACACATTTGTACCAGTTTATCCAGGCAATAGGGCCGGTCGCAGCTAGTGCAGGCGTTCGACTTGCCATCCACCCGGACGATCCTCCGTATCCAATCCTGGGTCTGCCAAGGGTAGTAAGCACCGAAGATGACGCGACACGGTTATTGGAATCGTTTAATCATCAAAGCAATGGAATCTGTTTTTGCACCGGCTCATACGGCGTTAGAGCCGATAATGATCTTCCAGGAATGGTCGAGCGATTGGGCGGCCGGATTCACTTTATACACCTCAGGGCTACAAGCCGCGAACACGACGGAAGTTTTTATGAAGCGGACCATCTTGATGGCGATGTGGATATGTACGAAGTAATGACAGCGCTATTGGAACAGCAGAAAAAACGTCACGAAGATGGAAGATCTGATTTAAGAATGCCGTTTCGTCCTGATCATGGACACCGGATGCTTGACGACCTTTCCGGTTGTAAACGAACAAATCCGGGTTATACCGCAATTGGACGCCTCAGAGGCTTGGCAGAATTGCGTGGCCTGGAATACGGAATTGAGAGAAGTTTATCCCGATAGCAACTACAACCCTAACAAATCTGACAATTTTCATAAAAAGTTAATATTATGAGCATTCTTACGAATTATACCAGCCAAAAAACCTTCATGGATGAAGATTTTTTGCTGCGCTCCGAAACTGCCCGCATATTATATCATGATTATGCGAAAGAAATGCCGATCATCGATTACCATTGCCACCTTCCAGCTGACCAGATCGCTGAGAACAAGCAATTTGAAAACCTGACCCAGATATGGCTATACGGTGATCATTACAAATGGAGGGCAATGCGTGCAAACGGGATCAACGAAAAATATTGTACCGGAGACGCCAGCGACTGGGAGAAATTTGAACAATGGGCAGCAACGGTTCCATACACAATGCGTAATCCATTGTATCATTGGACACACCTTGAACTACAGCGGTATTTTGGTGTAGATATAATATTGAACAAAGATACTGCCCGGGAAATTTATGACGAATGTTCTGCAAAGCTGAAACAACCTGAATTTAGCGTCCGCAGCCTGTTGACCAAAATGAACGTGAAGGTTATTTGTACAACGGATGACCCCACCGACTCGCTGGAATATCACAAGCAGATCAGCGAAAGCGGTTTTGATATCAAGGTTCTTCCAACGTTCAGACCGGATAAAGCAATGCTGTTTATTGATTCTCCTACCGAGTTTCAACAGTATCTATATAAACTTTCGGATAGCACAGGCCTTGGTAAAATAGAATCTTATGAAGACCTCTTGGCAGCGCTCCAGAATCGTCACGATTTCTTCGCCTCAATGGGAGGTAAATTATCCGATCACGGACTTGAACACATTTATTCTGAATTTGATGAAAGTCTGGCCAAACAGGCTTTTTTCTCAACGCTAAATGGGGAACTTGCTCCGGAAGCTCAGCGTACGGCGTTCAAATCCGTTTTGTTATACAAATTGGCAAAGATGGATCATGCAAAATCATGGACACAGCAATTCCATTTAGGCGCGCTAAGAAATAATAACGCAAGGATGCTCCGTGAATTAGGACCTGATACGGGCTGGGATTCAATCGGAGACTACAGCCAGGCGCAGGCATTATCCAAATTCCTCAACAGACTTGATTCTACAAACCAACTTGCCAAGACCATCCTGTACAATCTCAACCCCTCAGATAATGAAGTAACTGCTACGATGACTGGCAATTACAATGACGGGACGGTAGCCGGCAAAATGCAGTTCGGATCGGGCTGGTGGTTTTTGGATCAAAAAGACGGAATGGAAAGACAAATGAACGCTTTGTCGAATATGGGTTTATTGAGTCGTTTCGTAGGCATGCTTACCGACTCAAGAAGCTTCCTTTCCTATCCGCGCCACGAGTACTTCCGTCGTATTCTTTGCAACCTTTTGGGCGCCGATGTAGAAAACGGAGAGTTGCCAAATGATGTCGCCTGGCTAGGTCAGATGGTTAAGGATATTTCATATAACAACGCCAAAAATTACTTCGGGTTTTGAAGGTAGGTTGTGGTGATTGCCCGCTTTGATGAAAATATTATAGCCCGAGACAGACGTTGAGGGCTATTTTAATTTACAAAAGACTACTTTTGAACCCAGAACTTCATTTTAACAGAGGCTGACTGCGAACGGCAATATTCCATTGGCAGTCGGTTCATAGTTACCAATTTATGGCACAAATAATATCATTCGGAGAGGTTTTAATGCGGCTTTCAACCCCCGGTTTTTCTCGATTTGAACAAGCCCGACAACTTAATGTTACCTATGCAGGAGGAGAGGCCAATGTGTCGACAGCGCTGGCCTATTGGGGACATCATACGGCACACGTTACAAGATTTCCCGACTCGCCAATAGGACGTGCAGCAGCTCAATATCTGCATTTCCATGGTGTTGATATTTCTCATATCATTTATGGAGGGCCGAGAATGGCTGTTTACTTTTTAGAAACCGGCGCGGCATTGCGTGGTAGCCAAATCGTTTATGATCGCGCCAATTCTTCACTTGCTGAAATCGATCCAAAAGAAATCGATTGGGATTTGATTTTGAAAGACGCAAAATGGTTTCACTGGGCCGGTATCACGCCTGCGTTGTCCCAAGGAGCGGCAGATGCCTTACTGGATGGAATCAGAGCCGCGAGAAAGCTCGGATTGACTGTTTCCGGAGATATTTTTTATCGTGCCAATTTGTGGAAATATGGTAAAAAACCCTCTGACATTCTACCCGAATTAACTGCGGGTACCGACATTGTGATTGCCAACAAAGAAAACATCAGCGAGATATTCGGGATCGAAGGAAATGATTTTGTCGAGTCAAGTATCAATTTGCAAAAGGCTTTTCCTCAGGTAAGTAAAGTCGTGGATACGAAGCGGACGTCAATCAGTGCATCTCACAATTTGCTTCGGGCGTTGCTATGGAATGGAACCGAATTACTCGAAACAGCCGATATTGAGATCAATCCGATTATTGACCGCGTTGGCGGTGGCGATGCATTTATAGCAGGCCTTATCCATGGTCTGATTTCATTTGACGACGATCAGAAAGCACTGGAATTTGGCGTGGCAGCTTCTGCCTTGAAACATACGATAGAAGGTGATGCCTTGATTTCAACAATTGCAGAAGTTGAAGCCATTCGTCAGGGAGAAACTTCCGGACGAATCAAGAGGTGAACGCAGTCAGTATTAGGACAAACGTTGCTGAACTTTTGATAGAGAACAAAGTTATTACTAATTTAAATTGTGCTCGTAGCAAACAGCTATAAGCTAATAGCCCAAAGCTAACCATGGCAAACATCGATCAGGAAACCACATTAATACTTATAAACGAAACAGGATTGCTCCCGCTTTTCTATCACGCCGACTTTGAAATTGTGAGAGAGGTTGTATCTGCCAGCTATCGGGGCGGGGCCAGAGCGTTTGAATTCACGAATCGGGGAGCCAATGCCTTCGAGGTTTTCGTCCAATTAATCGATTACGCAAAATCCAATTTGCCCGGAATGGCTTTGGGAATCGGAACCGTTTATGATGCCGAAACAGCTCAAAAATACATTGATGCCGGTGCGGATTTTGTCGTCGCTCCATTTACAAATCCGGAGGTAGGAAAAGTTTGTGTTGGGGCGGGTGTACCGTGGCTTCCAGGTACCGCTACGCTAACCGAAATCTTCAATGCGCTGCATCATGGTGCAAAAGTTGTGAAATTATTCCCCGGGGAAGTTGTAGGTTCTGCTTTTGTTAAAGCAGCAAAGGGCCCAATGCCGCATGTGAAAATTGTGGTGACCGGTGGCGTACAGCCTACCAAGCAGAGCATCGACGAGTGGTTTGGGGCGGGCGTGTACGGCGTGGGTATGGGCTCAAATCTTTTCCCAAAAAACGTGATCAGTGAGGGAAATTATAACTGGATCGAACAGAAAGTGGCTGAAAGTATTGCTTTGATCAAGGAGTTTAGGAGTTTGTCAGTTTGAGAGTTTGTCAGTTTGAGAGTTTGAGAGTTTGAGAGTTTGTCAGTTTTGAACAGTACCTGTTCAAAACCGTCCGGAGACTTCTTCATTCAATATTCAAGGATGTCGCTTAGCCGTACCGAAAAATCGTTCAATACTTCTTCTCCAAAAACCAGTTCTTCAAAAGGACAGCTTGATTCTGGTTCTCCAGGTTTAAAAATGTAGGTAATCTGCTGCTCTGTCGAGACCAGCCAGCCCAGCTTTACTCCATTATCAATCCACTTTTGCATTTTGGCCTTAAGTTCTGCAAGGCTATCTGTCTGGTATTTTAGTTCAATTACAAAATCGGGTACCAGCCGCAGAAATGATTTCTTTTCCGCCATAGAAAGCGCATTCCACCTTTCGAGCCTGATCCATGCGGCATCAGGTACGCGCATCGATGAATCGGGCAAATACCCGCCGTTCGATTCCAGCACTTTACCTGCCTTGTATTTACGGTTCCATATTATTAGCTCTCCAATAAGTTCACTACTGTTTGAGCTGCTCAATGCAAATGTTGGCAACATATTGATGAATAGTTGTCCTTGTTCATCTCTTTCCACAAACAAATCCGGATTAGCCATGCTGAAAGCCACCAGTTCGTCGTCGGTAAACGTCCGAAACATTGGTAAATTGAAAGGACGAGTCATCTGCCTATAATTAGTTTTGCTAAATATAGAAAAATGAGATATCTAATCCGACACCAAGTGCGATAAGTAGCTTCAAAGACTACTTTGGAAAGCCACAATAATCTGGGACCCCTTTCATTTAACAACAGTTTATTACACATAATTGATATAAAAATTAATAATATTTAATATTTTTAATTTTTATTCAAATTATGCAAAAAAAACTGCCTCACCGATGTCCAAGCTGTGAAGCTTCTCTGCAGGTCACTGCGCTCACCTGTGAGCAATGCGAAACGGTTGTTTCTGGAAAATTTCAGCTGCCTGTCCTGGCCCAATTAACCATTGCTGAGCAAAACTTCATTCTGGATTTTGTCAAAAGCAGTGGAAGTCTAAAAGAAATGGCCCAAAAACTTGGATTAAGTTACCCCTCAGTCAGAAATCTCCTGGACGATATCATCCTGAAACTTGAAAATCAACAGACAACATGAAAACACTGAATTTGAGTAAATGGCTTTTTAATCCCTTCATTTACATTGCTGGCTTTCCGGCCATGCTGGCGGGGCTGGTGATTATGATTCTAACCTCAGTCGTCGCTTTTTATGGGAAAATTCATTTTGATGGTGCCATTGATCTTCATGTTGGTGCTGTTACGCCATATTGGCTTTATTTGGCTGAACCTTTATTGGCCTGGATTATTGTAGCCGTTGTGTTTTATTTCACTGCCTTAATTCTATCCAAATCCAGAATTAGAATCGTCGATTTTTTGGGAACGACAGCACTTGCCAGAGCAGCTATGTTGCCGGGAGCACTCATTGCTCTTTTGCCGCCAATACAAAATCTATCGCCTGAAAATATGACCCCTGCGATGCTTGGTACGTCTCTTTTTTTATTGCTACCGGCAATCTGGCTTGTTGCCCTGCTTTACAATGCTTTTACAATGTCTGCGAATCTGAAAGGAGGCAAGGCCATTTTGGGATTCATTCTCGGTCTTCTGACAGCAGAGGTTACTTCAAAAATGGCACTTCATTATTTACTCGTAAATTTTCTAAAATGAAAGCATTATTCTTCACCACTATTCTCGCAATTTCTTCACTGGTAATATCAGCCCAGAACTTTACAGGAAGCTGGCAGGGTGACCTGAACGTACCCGCGGGTAAACTGCCCGTCGTTTTTAATATCATACAAAACGAGGGTAAATTCACAGCTACCATGGACAGCCCGAACCAAGGTGTAAAAGGCATTCCCATCTCTTCGGTTCAAATCAAAGATTCGGTTTTACAGCTCACGCTTAGCAGCATCGGGGCAAGCTACGAAGGCATTTGGAAAAATAGCACCATAACGGGTACGTATAAACAAAATGGTGTCGCTTTGCCGTTGGCGCTCTATCGACTTACCGGTGAAACTCCCAAGCCAAGCCGTCCTCAGGAACCCGTTGAACCATATGCCTACAAAACAGAAAATATCAAATTCATTAACGAGAGCGCTCAAATCACCCTTGCCGGCACCCTAACTCAACCAAGAAAAACAGGCAAATATCCGGCAGTTATACTCATCAGCGGGAGCGGGCCACAGAACCGGGATGAGGAAATATTTGATCACAAACCGTTCCTGGTTCTGGCTGACCATCTGACCCGAAACGGAATAGCCGTTTTGCGCTATGATGATCGCGGCACTGGCGAATCAACTGGTAAATTCGAGAACGCCATTACACCCGATTTCGCATCTGATGTGACCGCAGCCATTAAATACCTCAAAACCAGGAACGAAATTGACCAGCAACAAATTGGCTTGATAGGTCATAGTGAAGGAGGCCTCATTGCATCCATGATAGCTGCCAAATCCAGGGAAGTGAATTTCATAGTTTTACTGGCAGGCCCCGGCATACCGGGAGATGATATTCTGGCATTGCAATCCCGCTTGCTAGGGAAAGTGAACGGTTTGAGCGATGAAATCCTTGATAAGGGAGAAGTGACAAACCGAAGCATTTATAGCGTATTGAAAGGGAATGGAACCTCGGACGATATGACCCGGGAACTGACCATGATTCTGAACGATGTAATAAAGGATCTTCCGGATTCCCAGCAACCGCCTGCGGATAATAGAGCGGCGGCCATAGCACAGGGAGTCAAATCAATCAATACACCCTGGAATCGGTTTTTTGTCAATTTTGACCCTGCAACTGCGTTGGAAAAAGTAACGTGTCCCGTTCTAGCTTTGAATGGTGAGAAAGATTTGCAGGTACCGCCAAAAGAGAATCTGGCAGCTATAAAAAAATCACTGGAAAAAGCCGGCAATAAAAATTTCACGATTAAAGAGATGCCAAAACTCAACCATCTATTCCAGGAAAGCAAGACCGGTTCACCCAGCGAGTATAAAAGCATCGAGCAAACGTTCTCACCTCTGGCATTATCAGAAATTTCAGATTGGATCCTCCTAAAGACTAAAAAGTAAATATCATGAACCTCTCGATGTTTATACTGCCGGCCATATTTGTCGGCATAGCATTCATGATTACCAAAGATAATGCGAAATACCTGCTGTCGGGTTATAACACCATGTCTACTTCGGAGAGGGAAAAAGTGGACCTTAGCGGTTACCTGCGATTTTTCAGACGGTTTCATTTGTTTCTGGCCTTTTCACTTTTAGCCGTTACATTATTGCTGAATCTGCTTAGCATAAACATGGCTGATGTGATATCAATCATGTATATTTTGTTCGCATACGGTTTTTTCGGTTTCAAATCCATCCGGTATTTCAATCCGAGCCGGTTTTTATTGAGATTCTCACATGTTATCAGCAGCTTCCTGCTGGTTGCAGCTTTGGTAATTCTCTACTTTGGCATAATCAGTTTTAAAGAAAGTGAAATCAGTATCCAGGGTGATCAGCTTGAGGTTACTGGAATGTATGGTTTGAAGATTGACAGGAAAAATCTGACCGAAGTGCGCCTTCTTGACCAGATGCCAAGCATTAGTTCAAGGATAAATGGCTTCAACGGCGGTTCATACAGAAAAGGTAATTTTCGCATGGGCGACAGAAGCAGGGCCAAACTTTTTATAAATCAGAATACGAAGTCATATTTATTGCTCAAGACCCTTATTGGAGACGTCTATTACAGTTCAACCGATGTCGATATGGAGGCCGAATACAGACGGATCAGGGCTTGGGCGGGCTTTGTGAACAGGTGACGCATACTGGCCTGATTGAGCTCGGAAGAAGTATATACTACATGTTTTCATTTCAACATTGCGTATAAAATTTCCATGCAAATCCTTACAAACCCATTACGACAGCCTTTGAGGTGTATAACGACCGGCGTCTTTATACTTTTTTTCAGCCTTTTTCTAAAGATCAGCGCACAACCGGTTAATCTCAAAAACGCGGTTATTCAGGTATCTGCCAGCATTCCTTCGCCTATGCGCGAAACTGCGCCAAAAGTACTTTCTGAAGAGATAGCTAAAAGAACTGATCTCCAGATCAAGAGTGTTGCCGCGTGGCCCAAATCGGGCATTTCAACAATAGCGCTTGTGCTTTCCTCTGATTCGCAGCTAAACGGAAAGCCCGCGCCCGCGAAGCACGGCAGCGAAAGCCCTGAATTCAAGAAAGAGGGATATCGTATCGTAACTGAGGCGTCCGACAAAGGGAACACGATCTGGATCATCGGCGCAGATGCGCGTGGTATCGTGTTTGGGTCAGGATGGCTTTTGAGAAATTTAAGAATGGATAAGGGTGTACTTCAGCTGGATGAGAAAGCGGATGTAGCGACTTCTCCGGATTATCCGATTCGCGGGCACCAGCTGGGATACCGTACAACGGCCAACACATACGATGCCTGGACAGTAGCTCAGTTTGATCAGTACATCCGTGAACTGGCCATTTTCGGAACCAATGCCATTGAAGGTATTCCATTTCAGGAAGGTGAAGCACCAAGTCCTCACTTTAAAATTCCGTCTGCTGAAATGCGGATCAAGATGAGTGAAATATGCCAGGCCTACGATATGGATTATTGGGTGTGGACACCAGCAACCTTTGATCTCAAAGACCACGCCAAAAGAAAGGCTGAGATTGAAATGCACGAGGATTTCTACAAAAAGGCGCCACGACTCGATCACATATTTTTCCCCGGCGGCGACCCCGGCGAGAATCACCCTTCAGATGTAATGCCGTTCTTGAAAGAACTCCAAGGACTTTTGGTGAAATATCATCCCAAGGCTAAAATGTGGATTTCTCTTCAGGGATTCAGCGTTGAGCAGATAGACTATTTTTACAAATACCTGGAATCAGAAAAGCCAACCTGGCTGCAGGGTGTTGTGTCAGGGCCGGGCAGTCCTCCCATGGCCGAGACCCGCTATCGGCTTCCCAAGCAATATCAACATCGGGAATATCCAGACATCACGCACGCCGTTCGCTGTGAATTTCCAGTAGAAAAGTTCGATCAGGCGTATGCGCTGACGCTTGGCCGGGAGTCTGTAAATCCGCGTCCTTACGCCTTTGCCAAAATCCATGAGAAATACGCGCCTTTTACGGATGGGTTCGTATCCTATTCCGACGGCAGCCATGATGACATTAATAAGGTAATCTGGAGCATGCGCGCTTGGGATATCAAAAAAGACATCCATCAAATCCTGAAAGAATACAGCAGTTTTTTCTTTAACAAAAACATCGAAAACAGCGCTGCAAGTGGGATTGAAGCACTGGAGCAGAACTGGAAAGGGCCATTGGCAGATAACGGGGGTGTAGAAATGACCTATCTTTTCTGGAAAAATCTTGAAAAGGAAAACCCTAAGCTAAAAGACAATTGGCGTTGGCAAATGCTCCTTTTACGTGCCTATTACGATCAATACACAAGAATGCGCCTCATCAATGAGCAAGAACTCGAAAGGGAAGCAAATTCTATTCTTGACAAAGCCGATAAAAACAGCATTGAAAAATCAATGGATCTCGCGCTCTCTACGGTAAATAAAGCAGACACCGAACCGATTGCAAAAGATATCAGAAAACATCTTGAAGATCTGAGTGACGCACTTTATATTTCGATTGGCTTACAAACAAATACAGTAAAACATAAGCCCAGAAATCCGGAAAGAGGTGTTGTGATGGACTTCGTTGACTATCCGCTAAACAATCGCTGGTGGCTGGCAGATGAGTTTGAGAAAATAAAGAAATTAAAAGATCAGACAGCACAGCTTTTGGCCCTCAAACGGATCAGTAGCTGGGAAACCCCCGGCCCAGGCAGTTATTATGATGACGTTTCAAGTGTAAGCAAGGGGCCACGGGTCAAAACAATTTCTGATGATGCAACGGATGTAGCCTGGTGGGACTCCGGAAAAAGCAGAAAGCGGCTTTCTTCACAACTTTTCCAGCGTGAACCTGCGCTCGACTATGAAAATCTTGATCCGGGAGCGCGCTACATTATTCGCGTAGCAGGGTATGGAGATGCGCTTTTGCGTGTCGACGGAAAACGTCTTTCACCAATGATCTACAATAAGGAACAAGATTCCTTCAAGGAATGGATTGTACCGTTGTCCCTAACTCAGGATGGAAAAATTTCGGTAACTTTTGACGGTCCCGAAGAGTCCGATTTGAACTGGCGGAAAAATTCGAAGATCTCGGATATCTGGCTTTTGAAACGGTAAGAATGGATGGGGAAAAACGGAGAGATGATAAAGAAGAGCGAAGTTCTCATCTATCATCTCTCCGTTCTCATTTAAATTCTCGTCTATTTCTTCACAAAATCATTTAACCCCCTACGATTTTAACCCAGGTTAAAATTTCCTTCATCGCTCAATACGACCTTTGTTTCATCACTTTAAAACATTTACAACTATGAAAACAAAGAACATCGTATTGATCCACGGACTGTTTGTGAACAATACAAGCTGGGCAGAATGGAAAACTTTTTTTGAAGCAAAGGGTTACACTGTACATATACCAGCCAACCCTGGCCACGAAGGAGATCCCTCATCGTTAAGAAACCAAATTCATCCACAACTTACCGATACCAGTTTAACAGATGTAGTGGATAACATCGTAAAGCTGATCGATAGTTTACCCGAAAAACCGATTGTAATAGGTCACTCGCTTGCCGGGCTAGTGGTACAGAAACTGGTAGAAATGGACAAAGCAACGGCCGGTGTAAGTATCGACGGCGCTCCTCCAAAAAATGTGTTGGCTCCCTGGCCAACCATCAAAGCCGTTTTTCCGGTAGTAAACTTCTTCAAAGGAAATTCGCCGTTCATGGGAAGTCGTGAATGGTATCATAATCACTTCTTCAATAATTTCAGCCGTGGAGAAAGCGATAGACTCTACGACCAGATTGCCGTGCCAGAAAGTCGGAAGATCGCAAGAGACACACTTTTCGACTCATTCGCAAACGTGGATTTCAGCAAACCGCATCAACCTTTACTTTTTATTGGAGGAGAAAATGATACTATCTTTTCCGCACAGTTCACCAAACGGATAGCCGGAAGTTACAAAGACCAAAACAGTAAAACCGACTACAAATCATTTCCTGGACGCAGCCATTTTATTGCCGGTGAGGCGGGTTGGGAGGAAGTCGCGGAATATGTTTATGAATGGTTGGGTACATTACAATGACGCCAAATCCTTCTCGCTCTGTAAAAAGTCTACGGGTGACTTATCCACCGGCAATTCTAAGTCAATTACCATCGGTTAAATTGCGAAAAATTCTGTATTGCAACATCCTCAAAAGTACTCATGAATTACTTCCTCTTTTTCCTGGCTGTTCTCTGCTACGTCGGGCTTGCTTTTTTCACTGCCTCTCAACCGTCTTTATCGGGTGACAATGCCATGGGTTATGGCTTGGGCCTTGCTTTTTTTGGTCTTGCTCTTACCGTGAGCGGTCTCGCTTTAACCATCATGCTACTTTGGAAGGGGAATTTTAATTGGGTAGCCGGAGATGGAGGTATGCGCACAGCAGTGGTAGTACTTACCTGGTTTTTCATTACACTGACCACATTTTTTTGTGCCGTTTTTAAGTGGGAATGGCATCAGGATAACAATTTGTACCCGCAATTTCTTCACTGGCTTGCTGTGGGGCATGGTCAGATCTGGATTCCGCTGTTTTGGTTTGCGGCGTGCTTCCTTTCGCTAAGTAAAGAGACCCAGATCAGTGGGTCATCAGGTATGATAAAAATCTCTTTTTATGCCGGAATGCTGATCAGCGGGATTTACAGCATCGGCTTGGTGGTAGGATATCTCCGCGAATCGGCACAGGCATATGAGGCTGAAATGGCCAGTAAGCAGCAGGAACAAGATCAGTGGCAACAGCAAACAATGGCTTCGATTGTCGCCCACAAACCCACAGATCCAATAATCGGCCTGCTTGTTCAGACGATGCAATCTCAACCGGCTACTACGAGGACCGCCGCACTCGCCAAAGTAAAAAGCCACCCCAACTGGGAGATTGAGATTATTGCTTTGCTCAAGGACAAATATACTTACAGGCAGGTGTACTATTTTCTGGATGGCAACGCCGTGACACAGCCGAAAGAATTCGCCGAACCACTCAACAAAAGCATTCTTTGGCTGGCCGAAACGATTGAAGGAGACATTGTAGATAGCAACAACTTACAGAACTGGAGCTTCGATATGTATCAGATCGAAAATCTATTGCGTGCGATCGATGCTCAGTTCCTGGATCAGGGCGTAGATTTTGTTCCCAATATCGTCAAACTGAAACAGGCCCTGGAAACAACGCCGCCAGAGCGATTCAAAGAGGTTCGTTTCAATGTTACGGGCGCTGTGGAGGCGTGGTTGCGGAAACATAAAAGTTAGGTTTTACATTTATATTACCTACGAATTTCTTTGTCAATAAATAACCCCCTTGGGGAAAATTAACAGTTGCATTCAACTTGCCGGCGACTATCCGTTGGGTGGCTGAAAGATACAAACCACGTGACTTTGCTTCCGATTTTCTTTAACCACAAAAGAAATCAAACAAAACCTAAGGTTTTTAAACCCTTCGGTGAGCTTAGGTAACTCAGGTGGTTAAATTTCTTTGTATCCAGATGCGTTTCCAACAACTTAAAGTTCGATTTCACTCCAGAAATATTCTGGCGTCGGTAATTGCTGCAAAAATCGTTAATTTGGGAATCAGATGACCCGTCTCAAATTATTTCCAAATAATGAAAAACCTCTTCCTATTCTTAGCCTTTCTCACGTACTCGGTAAGCCAGGCCCAGCACGATCACCCCGTCGAAGACAATAAAACCAATCACAGTCATCTGGCCCACATGCAGGCTGCGCGTGCTTCGACCTTTTATATCCATAACCTGCCAGCACCTAAGCTCATGAAAGGTATTGGAAAATCAGCGATGAAAATTGAAACAAAATCAGAAAAGACTCAAGCTTATTATAATCAGGGACTAAATCTGACACATGATTTTTGGGATTTTGAAGCGTATCGCGCTTTTAAAGAGGCCATTGCAAATGACTCGGGAGCCATCATGCCTTACGTAGGTCTTTTACAGTCGGTAGGATCAGAAGAGGACAGTATTCTGACGGGTCAGAAAAAATTGGCCATCGGAAAAATTAAAAAACTTATTAAAACAGCCACTCCGCACGAAAAGTTGTATGCAGAAATTGCGTTGCTCAGCGATTCGTTAAAAGAAAAGGCTGAAATTGAAATGCTTAAAAAGTATGAGGTGATCGTGCACAAATTCCCGGACGACATCGACGCAAAACTCATGCTCGCTCTGGGTAAGATGGGTGGTTTCGACAACGACATGAACCCCAATGAAGGTCAAATGTATGCGGAGTTCCTGCTCAGGGACGTCCAGCGCATCGACCCGCAAAATCATGCATTTCACCATTACTGGATTCACCTGATGGAACATTGCTGTCCCGAGCAGGCGTTGAAAAGCGCTGATATGCTAGCCTCACTCGCACCTGCATCTGGGCACATCGTGCACATGCCCGGGCATATTTACAATCGCGTGGGGGATTACAAAAAAGCGCACGACGCATTTGTAGCAGCGGTAAAAACCGATTCATCCTACATGAAAAATGAAGGTGTCCAGGAGGTCGACAACTGGAATTATATCCACAACATCAATTACCTGATTGCTAACTGCGCCCATGACGGCAGACACAACGAGGGGCTTTTTTATGCAGAAAAATTAAAGAAAATGCCCATCACCAAAGAGCGCAAGCAAATTTATGATGGCAGGTTTTTCGCCCAGGGCGTCATGGCCCCGGCAAGAATGGAAATGGCGTTTGGCTATTGGGACAAAGCCGTAAAACAACTGGAAATGATCACGAACAAGGACACCGTTTTTAACGCCTCCAACATGGGTTTCAAAGACGGGCTACTGCTTTTTTCCAAAGGAATGGATGCCATCAGCAAAGGAAAAACGGAAGAAGCAGTGAAGTATTCCGACAACCTGGATGCATTTCTGTGGCGAAATGAAAAGCAGACTGGCAAAGACAGCACCATGAAAAAGTGGTATCAAAGCATTCTCAACGCGGCTTCACTCGAATTACAGGGCTGCGTCAAAAGTGCACAGGACAAACACACCGAGGCAATCAACATGCTTGAAAAGGCACAAAAAGATGAACTTGCCCTGGGCTACTCTGAGCCGCCAATTTATCCACGGGCAGTAGCGATCAGCCTCGCCGCTGCTTACCAAAAAGCTGGTAAAACCGATAAGGCCATCGAAACCTATGAAGCACTCCTGAAACGTTTCCCCAACAGCGGGATTGGGCTTTTGGGTTTGGTGAATTTGTATTCCAGGAAAGGTGATTTGGTGAAGAGGAAGGAGTTTGAGGGAAGGTTGAAAGAGATTTCGAGTTTTGGGGATGTGGGGGTTTTTGGGGTGGTTAAATAGTTTGACTTAATTGTTTCTAATTTCTTCAATTTGCTGATTCATTCTATGTTTCCAACCTGTCCCATTTCTACGATCAAGATAGGATTGTGTAACCACTTCGTAATCAGATTGGGCTCTCAAAAGCGGACCTGTAATCAAACACCCAATATTTTTTGTCACAATCCCGTATGTTCTCCTGAGGTTGTCAATTTTATCCTGTTTAATTTGTGCCAAAGAATCAAGCGGCACAGGGAAACCTGCGGTCTCGTAAACAATCAATCCATTTTTTATATCCGATTCGGCTTTGATTTTATAATCTAAAGATAATAATTATTCACTTTTGAACTCGAGAAATGCGTGAAAACCACTGTAGGAAATGAAAACGAGCAACGCCACATCAAGGAAAATATTTATTCCTAACAATCGTAGCGTGTACGAGGTGTTTTTAAATCTAATAAACCCCAAAATTGCTGAAAGCAAGACTCCTGCTATCAATATACCCGTGAAGATCATCCATTCGAAATGCTCGACGGAGCTCATAATACCACTATATACCGGATAGTTAATATAATAATCTGGTAAGGTAGCCGCCATGACTACGGCCAATAAATAATTAGCAACTTTTTCAAAATCAGTCTAGAATGGTGAAAAGTTAGTTGAAAGTATGAACTTTCGATTGACACGTCAAGTTATCTTTCCTCTTATTGAAAATCCACCCTCAACATTCTCAAGTTGGGCGTAATCCCAGTTAAGTAAAAAGTTTCACTTTCGGGCAACTTTACTTACCTTTGCGATGTGAGCGAAACACCTAAGCATAGATCAATCATTTTTTACAAATACTATTTTCAAGAGTTCTTTGACGGGCAACGTGATAAAGTGAAAGATAAGATCATCTGGACTTTTGAATTGTTGGAAGAACTACCAAGGATTCCCGAAACATATCTGAAACACATGGAAGGAACCGATGGACTTTACGAAATCAGAGTTCAGGTTGCTAGTGACATATTTCGTATCTTTTGTTTCTTCGACCAGGGCCGGTTGGTTGTCTTAGCAAATGGGTTCCAAAAGAAAGATCAAAAGACCCCGAGAAAGGAAATTGAAAAAGCTTTACAAATCAAACAACAATATGAAAACGACAACCAATAACATCTCAACCCTCGATCAATTCAAGGAAAAGAACTACGGCAAGCCTGGCACCTTAAAACGCGATGAACTTGAGGCTGGTTACGAAAATTTTAAAATCGGCGCATTGATTCACGAGGCTCGGATTGAGAAGGGCCTAACACAGGAGGAACTGGCTCAAAAGGTGGGTACTACAAAATCCTACATTTCGAAAATTGAAAACAACATTAAAGAGGTTCGTATTTCTACACTCCAAAAAATCGTTGAAATAGGTCTTGGTGGCCATTTGCAGCTAAGCATAAAACTCTGAAAACAACAATGCGCCGAAATCCCTCCCGACGCATTGTTCAAGTCTTAAATCCAGAAACCTATCCCAATCGCACCAACGCCTCCCTCAAAGTCACAATCTTCGCTTCCGCATCTGCCTGTTTCTGTCGTTCTTTTTCAACAATATCGCCTTTTGCATTCTGAACGAAGCGCTCATTGGAAAGTTTTTTAATCACCGAATCGAGAAAACCCTGGGTGTATACCAGTTCCTTTTGCAAATTTTCCCGCTCCGTTTCTACGTCGATTTCGTCAGCTAGATTGATAAAAAACTCATCCGATCTAACACGGAATGAGGTGCCTTCCGATTCTTCATCTACGAAACTGATGGACTCAATGTACGCCAGTTTGGTGATCAGTTCTGACAGATTTTCGTAACGTGCCTGTGACTCGGTACGTATCGCCAGGGGAAGAGCAGTTTTCGGACTCAGGTTCTTAGCGTTTCGTATGTTTCTGATGCCTGAAACAAGTTCAAACAATATATCAAAATCGTTCAACAGAGAAAGATCCGTCGTTCCCGCCTGAGGAAATGGAGCAATACAAATGGAATCATTTGCTTTTCGGTCCCGAATATTCTGCCAGATCTCCTCACTGATAAACGGCATAAAAGGATGCGCAAGTCTCATCAGCTGATCGAAAAATTCCAGCGTTGCCTCAAATGTGATCGGATCAATGGGCTGTTCGTAGGCTGGCTTGATCATTTCAAGATATTGCGCACAGAAATCATCCCATATCAATTTATAAACCGAATTCAATGCATCCGAAATCCTGAATTTTTCAAAATGATCCTGAACTTCTGCCAGTGTCACATTAAGCTTGCTTTCAAACCATTTCACTGCCAAAACAGATCCTTGGGGAATCAACAGATTCGTATCTATGTCCCAGCCTTTCACCAAACGAAACGCATTCCATATCTTGTTACAGAAATTACGACCCTGTTCAACCAGTTTATCGTCATAAGGCAAATCGTTGCCCGCCTGAGAACTGAACAACATGCCTGTACGAACACCATCGGCTCCGTGCAGATTGATCAGGTCGATTGGGTCGGGAGAATTTCCAAGTGATTTGGACATTTTACGGCCCTGTTTGTCCCGGACAATCCCTGTCAGGTAAACATTTTTGAAAGGATACGTTCCTCTGTATTCGTAACCCGCAATGATCATGCGTGCCACCCAGAAGAAGAGAATTTCCGGAGCCGTAACCAGATCATTGGTTGGATAGTAATAGTTTACATCTGCATTATCAGGCTCTTTGATGCCGTTGAACACCGAGATCGGCCACAGCCACGACGAGAACCAGGTATCCAATACGTCGGGATCCTGGGTAATATCTTCTTCGGTTAAAGCGAAAAGCTGATATTCATGCTGTGCTTTGCGAAGCGCGTCACGCTTGGACTTGGCGATGATTAAGGTTCCATCATTGAGATAGTAAGCGGGAATCCGGTGCCCCCACCAAAGCTGACGGCTGATGTTCCAGTCGCGTACATTCTCCATCCAGTGGCGATAGGTGTTTTTGAATTTCGCAGGGATCAACTGTACCGTATCGTTCATCACATTGTCAAACGCTGGCTTACTGATCTTTTCCATTTTCAGAAACCATTGTTCCGACAAGCGCGGTTCAATGACAGAATCCGTACGTTCGGAATGCCCCACGTTCGATTTGTATTCTTCAACCTTAACCAGGTTGCCCGATTCTTCGAGCAGCTTGATTATTTTTTTACGCGCAACAAAACGATCCTCACCAACCAATATCTGCGCCTTCTCGTTCAGCGTTCCATCCTCGTTTAAAAGGTCTATGATAGGCAGGTTGTGCCTTTTACCTAATTCATAGTCATTGGTATCGTGAGCAGGAGTTACTTTAAGGCAGCCCGTACCAAATTCCATCTCCACATAATCGTCTGCAATAATCGGGATCGCACGATTGATTAACGGAATCAAGACGTTTTGTCCAATCAGGTGTTGATAACGTTCATCGTTCGGATTTACGCAAATCGCAACATCCGCCATAATCGTTTCCGGACGCGTCGTAGCAATTACAATGCTCCCTTCCCCAGCCTGCAATTCATACCTCAGATAAACCAGCTTCTGATTTACCTCTTTCATGATCACTTCTTCATCCGAAACCGTCGTGCGTGCCTGGGGATCCCAGTTCACCATCCGATGTCCCCGGTAAATATCTCCTTTATTATATAGATCAATGAAAACATTAATAACGGAGTCGTACAGATCGGGCTCCATCGTAAAACGTGTACGCTCCCAATCACATGATGCACCTAATTTACGAAGTTGCTGCAAAATGATACCCCCGTACTTATGTGTCCATTCCCAGCAATATTCAAGGAATTCGTCACGTGTCAGATCTTTTTTACTAATTCCACGTTCCTTGAGCATCGCAACAACCTTTGCCTCTGTCGCAATCGATGCGTGATCAGTTCCAGGTACCCAGCATGCCTCTTTCCCTTCCATCCGGGCCTTTCTTACCAGGATATCCTGAATGGTATTATTAAGCATATGGCCCATGTGCAGCACGCCTGTAACATTAGGAGGCGGGATCACAATGGTGTAGGGTTCCTTGTCCGGATTGGGTTTGGAATTGAAATAGCGGTTTTCGATCCAGTAGGAATACCATTTATCCTCTATCTCCTGCGGGGCATATGTCTTGGAAATCATTCTGATTGGTAAAAAATGCGATATTCGCGGTTTGCAGTCTTGAAAAGACGGCAAGTTAGGATTTGCAGCTCATATTTTAATGAGATTTGGGAGAGATTAATGGAACATCCTGACGCGTGGAGCGAATCCCTCGCCGAAAAAGCGATCAGGCCGCTATAACTTGGCTAGCTGGTAACCAAACTGTAAAGGTACTTCCTTCTCCCGGCTTGCTTTCTACAATTACGGTCCCACGATGTGCTTCAACCATCTTTTTTACATAACTCAATCCCAGGCCGAAACCCTTTACATCGTGCACATTGCCAGTTGGAACACGATAGAATGTATCGAAAATTCGTTGAATTTGTTCGCGGTTCATTCCCAGCCCGTGGTCTGCCAGAGATACGGCTACCCCACCATTTTCATTCCATGTCCTGATAGACAGATGTAGTTTTTCGGGAGAATATTTGATGGCATTATCCAACAAATTGTTCAGCACATTAGAGATATGCAGTTCGTCACAAGACACGATTTCTTCCGTAGCTTCAAACTCCATTTCGATTTCACCATTCTTCTGTTCAATCTGCACACTTTGTCCGTTGAGTATTTTTTCAAGCATGTCATGCATATTGACAGGACCCAGCTTCAGTTTTACCTCACCCTTATCCAAAAGTGCCATTTGCAAAACTTTTTCAACATGCGTGCCTAGTCTTTTATTCTCCTCACTTATGATTCCCAAATATCGCTGCAACTTTGGAGTAAACGAAACAGACTCGGTTTTTTGCGAATTCTCCTGGGCCATTTCTGTCGCAAGCGCGATCGTAGAAATAGGCGTTTTGAACTCGTGAGTCATGTTATTAATGAAATCGTTCTTGATATCCGAAAGCTTCTTCTGGCGCAGGATCGTGGTAACAGCCATGTAAAAACACGCCATAATCACAAGGATCAAAACGCCGGAACCCCCAAACATCACCCCCATGTTGCTGAGAATATATTTTTGCTGGTCAGGAAAATATACAAACAGAGAATTCTGGCCCTGCATTGTTTCGTTTGGAAACAAGGACGCCTTATAGGATTTCTGTTCCCATTCACTGGATTTTAATGAGGCTGTTGAAAAAATCAGATCGTTACTAAATGGACCCTGCACGGCAAATTGAAAAGGCAATAGAATTCCATTTTCTGTAAATTCTTTTCTTAGCAACGTATCAAGTAAAAAACGGTTGACCCGCTCTCGTAAAGGTCTTTTCGCATACATCAAGTCTTTCATAACTTCCCGAAGCAAATCCGCTTTGTCCAGGTTGCCAATTTCAGCCGTTTTCGAAACACCTCTTCCCTTACCTGTAGCTGCTTTTGGTCTTGATACAACCCGGTTGGAGATGGAATCGGATTTGAAACTCCGTTTGGCCAGTTTCTTGTTTTGATTTGCGAATGCCTCATTAAACGCAATGCCAAGCTTTTGCTCATCTTCAATCCTTTTCCGCATGAACTCGTCCATCCCTGCGATGCCAAATTGCTGCGCCTGAAAAAATTCGTCTATAATTTGCTGATGATCAATCATCATCCGAATGTTCGGACTTAGCACGTCGCTTGCAACAGCCTCACCACTGGTTTGAAAATGAATTTCCTCTCCGTTCGGACCGATCGTAACCTCAATTTTTGACGGTCTCGCCGCAACTGGTTCATGTTTCGTGACCTTGGACACGTTGGTACGTTTCAATGGCATCTTTCTTAGCTGTGCAATCCGATCAAGCCGACTCTTCTGCTGCTCGTTTTCAATGCGTTGCTGCAACAGATACATCATTTCCTGCTTCTCAAGCTTGTGTACAACCTCCTGGACTGATTCCGCTATTTTCTGACTAAACTGTTCGTTTCGTATCGTAATTGCCTCACGTATCCAATACCACTGAAAGCTAATTAAGCCAATAAGGGCGAAACACATTAAACCAATTATTACCTGAATTTTTCGTTTCGACATGTGTATTGAGTCGTGCAACTTAAATTATTCCTTCCCGACCTTAGTTAGGCTAACAAATTTAGTATCCAAAGCAGAGCGGAAATGGGTTTTAACAAAATTTAACACCAACTCAAATTCAGCAAACTATAAATTTGTAAATCATTCAATTTCAAAACAAACCGCGCCATGAATCAAGCAATTTGCAAACAGATCATCCTTTCATGCCTCCTATTTGCAGGCGTAACGTTAAGCCAAAGCGCTTTCGCGCAGACAGGTGCCGACAACAAAAAGACAACCATCCGAATCAAAGCCATCGAAGACAAAGACGGAAAAGTAAAGAACATTGAAAAAAGGTATGAAGTCTCAGAAATGAGCGATAAAGACCGTCAGGAATTTATAGATAAAGCTGTCGACTCTCTCAAAATAGACAAAGAAAATCAACGTAGCCTCACCATTACCGTTGATGACGGAGATGAACCAACCGTCATTACCAGAAAACGCCGTAAAGTAACCACAGACCATCCCGACGACAGGGACATAACGGCTTTCAGTTGGACTGATGATTTTGCTGAAAACTTCGATACTGAAAAATTTCGCTCTCACATGCGGAACTTTGAAAGAGAATTCAAGCCAAAAGCAAGAATTATGATGAAGGATATGGAAAGTTTGGGCGACAGAATGGGAGCGTTCTGGACAAAAGAAATCATGAAACCTTCGTCGGTTCGCGAATTGAATGTGTACGCCAACAATCCCGACAATGGTGTTCTCAATCTACGGTTTCAGGCACCGCAAAAAGGAGATGTTAGTATCTCAGTCACAGACACGAGGGGAAAAGAGGTAGCCAAAAAGGAAATTAAAGACTTCAGCGGTGAGTTCGTAGGGCAAGTGGAGATAAAGAAAAACACCAAGGGTACATTGTTCGTTACCGTTGTCCAAAACGAAGACGGAGCTACGAAAAGGGTCGTGCTTCCCTAAATCAAATTAATATTACATCTCATCCCTCAGGTTCTTCTTGATCTGAGGGATTTTTTATTGAAAATATTTGACACTATTAGTCTGTCTTTTAGTAAGAATCGTAAATTTGTCGAAAATCCACCATAATCTGCGACATCCAATTAATAAGCAACATGCTGAATCTTATACTGTTTGGCCCTCCCGGCGCGGGAAAAGGAACTCAAAGTGAAAAAATCATTGCAAAATACAAGCTCATTCACCTCTCAACCGGAGACTTGTTACGCTCTGAAATCCAAAAAGGTTCAGAATTAGGACTTAAAGCCAAAACCCTTATGGATAAGGGAATTTTGGTGCCTGATGAAGTGGTAATTGGCATGATCGACAACAAATTAAAGGAACACAAAGGCGCACCTGGTTTCATATTTGATGGCTTTCCAAGAACTGTAGCCCAGTCGGAGGCGCTGGATAATCTCCTTGAAAGCTATAATGAAAGTATATCTGTAATGGTCGCCCTGGTTGTTGACGACAACGAGCTTCTAGCTAGATTATTAAACAGAGGTAAAACGTCGGGGCGGCCTGATGATCAGAACGAAGAGCTGATTAGCAAACGCATTCACGAATACAATAGCAAAACTACACCGGTCGCCGAATATTACCGTCAACAAGATAAGTATGTTGCAATTGATGGTATTGGTGAAATCGAAAATATCTTCGCCGAAATATCATTCGCAATAAAAGAGCACACGCATTAATCAGGAAATAGCTTGCTTTCTGCTACGTCCTGTCCAAAGTACTTTTCAATACATTTGGGAGAAATCCTATTGTAATTAACATACACTTAGCTCGATATCTTATGGCTTCTTCCAACTTTATAGATTATGTAAAAATCAATGTTCGCTCCGGTGCCGGAGGAGCAGGCTCTTTACATTTTCGGCGTGAAAAGCATGTAGAAAAAGGCGGGCCCGATGGTGGTGATGGTGGTCGCGGGGGCCACGTGATCTTGAAAGGAAGTTCTCAACTCTGGACACTTTTACATTTAAAATATACCAAACATATCAGGGCCTTTGATGGTAAAGGGGGTGAAGGCGGAAGAAGGTCAGGCGCAATTGGTAAGGACATTATTGTTGAAGTTCCACTCGGTACCATTGCCAGGGACGCAGAAACAGGTGACCAGTTATTTGAAATTACCAGCGATGGTCAAGAAGTTATCCTGTTGAAAGGCGGACGGGGTGGCATGGGAAATGATCATTTCAAATCTGCTACGAACCAAACACCACAACACGCCCAAACCGGCGAACCAAGTCTCGAATCCTGGATAATACTAGAATTAAAAGTCCTGGCCGACGTAGGCCTGGTAGGATTTCCCAATGCAGGAAAGTCAACATTACTTTCGGTAGTTTCAGCCGCCAGGCCCGAAATTGCAGATTATCCTTTCACAACACTGGTGCCAAATCTGGGTGTTGTAGCGTACCGCGATTTCAAGTCATTTGTGATGGCAGATATCCCCGGAATTATTGAGGGAGCATCTCAGGGAAAAGGCTTAGGATTACGATTTCTTAGACATATTGAACGTAATTCCATTCTGCTTTTTATGGTACCGGCAGATAGCGAAGACATTAATGCAGAATACCAAACACTCCTTCAGGAACTAAGAATCTATAATCCTTCCTTGCTTGACAAAAGTCGAATGCTGGCAATTTCAAAAATCGACATTTTATCAGAGGAAGAGCGTTCCGAACTCAAAACCAAATTGCCAAAAGAAATTCCTACCATTTTTATTTCAGCAATAACCCAAGAGGGAATTGAACAATTAAAAGATTGGATATGGAATATGATAAACGAACCGTTGTCCGTTTAATAAATTCCGTGACTTTTTTGCGTAGGAAGCAACCATTTGGTGCATATTGTGTCATCAATGTTACTGTTTGTCGACTGTTATGAACTTTCCCGATTTCGCATGAAATATTTTTTGCGCACTTTAATTTCAATTGGAATAGTTATTTTTTGCTGTATTAGCCAGGTTTTTGCTGAGTTGAAAATCAAATATCCCACTGAAAGAGCAATCTTTCAAAGAGACAAAAATAACACCGCTACCATTTACATATCCGGGATTTATACAAGAGTTATTGATAGGGTTGAAGCCAAACTAAGCCCTATTAACGGAGGAGAAACTGTTGAATGGACTACCATTCAGTCCAATTTACAGGGTGGAGCTTATTCCGGTAGTTTGCAGGCAAAAGGTGGATGGTATCGGCTGGAAGTTCGTGGCTGGAAAGGTGATCAGCTTGTTGACTCCAGGCAATTAGATAGAGTTGGTGTGGGAGAGGTATTTATGATTGCAGGTCAATCCAATTCGCAGGGATATAATAATATGGGCAGTCCCCGCGCGAACGACGATAGGGTGAGTTGCGTGTACGCAGACCAATCAAGCCCTGATGATAACCCAGATTTTTCATACCCGTCTTTCGCTCACATTGAATCAGATTCAAAAATTCCTCCTCGGGGCCATTCTTCCTGGGCCTGGGGGAAATTAGGTGACATTCTTGCCAATCGTTACGGAGTACCCATACTTTTTTACAATGCCGGATGGTACGGATCTGCAGCCAGGAACTGGCGTGAAAGCCTGAATGGAGGATACACCAAATCGGTTTATATAGAAAGTGAAAGGTATGAACCGCAAGGTAGCCCGTACATTATGATGAAATCGGTGCTCCAATATTATGTTCCGATCACTGGCATAAGGGGAGTTCTCTGGTTACAGGGTGAGGCTGACAACGACATTGACACGGGAACTGACGCTTACTATAACGACATCAAGGCGCTGATCGAAAAAAGCAGGAGTGATAGTGGGAAAAACTTATCCTGGATGCTTTCTCTAACCAGTTACAGTAACAGGAGTGGTTTTGATAATAAAGTTATTGACGGACAAAAAAAGGTAATAAGCTCGGTCTCCAATGTTTTCACCGGACCCAACACGGACCAGATTCAAGTGCCGAGAATTGATGACCAAGGTGTACATTTTCAGAATGAAGGTTTATCTCAATTGGGAGAGGCGTGGGGAAATCAGATAAATGACGACTTCATGTCCCGATCGGAGCCATTCCAGGGCGTAAAACCGCTCCAAATCAGTATATCGTGTGGAGGGAATAATACCGTAAGACTAAGCTTCAATGGCGACGGGTACAACTCATTCAGCTGGAATAACGGACATAACACCAATAATGTCCAGGTGGGAAACGGAAGTTATCGTGCAACTGCCAGAGACAATGTGGGTAATATTATTGTATCTCCCGAGATTGAAATTTACGAGACCATCCAGCCACCACAGCCGAGCATTTCAATCAAAGGAAGTAATCCTATTTGCAGAGGAAATTCTTCCACCCTTATTTCAAGTATAAGTGATGGAATAAGATGGAATACCGGTAGCGAAAGCGACAGGATAACGATTAATACCGCGGGTGATTATAGTGTTAATATAAAAAACATCTATGGCTGTGAATCATCCGGAAAAGTAACCGTAGGCGTTATTGATTCTCCTTTACCCGAAAAGCCGACGATTTCAACTTCCGGTTCGACCGTCTTTTGTGACGGCGGCGAGGTTAAACTTACCTCAAGTTCAAAAGTGAAGAACGTATGGAACAATGGTTCCGGCGATGCCACATTATCTATCAGATCCTCAGGCGACTTCCGCGTAACGGCCTTGGATGACAAGGGATGTTACTCCCCGGAATCAGATGTTGTAACAGTAAAAGTGAATCCCCTTCCCGCGAAACCTGTTATATCTTTGAACAGGTCCAGTACATTCTGTGCTAACGAGCAACTCATCATGACTTCCAGTTATGACAACGGAAACACTTGGAGCACGAATGCATCGTCCAAATCGATCACGGTTACTACAGAAGGCAGTTTCAATCTGAAACAGACTGATGGAAACGGATGTGTGTCGATGTCCGACGGCGTGACGACAAAAGTTAATCCCCTTCCTGCAACCCCAACTGTAACGGCTTTACGGCCAACAACATTTTGCGAGAGAGACTATACGGTTCTTCAGGGAAGTGATGCATACCAGTACGTTTGGAGCAATGGGTCCAACAACCGTGAAGTTCAAATATATGACTCAGGAAATTTCACCTTGTCATCCAGAGACGCCAATGGCTGTATATCGGTACCATCCCCGGTCTTAAAAATCACCCGAAACCCATTACCTTCAAGACCAGTCATAACGGCAGACGGGCCAACAACATTTTGTGCAGATCTTAGTGTGAATCTTTCTTCCGATGATGCTCCTGCATATTTATGGAACAATGGAGCGACAACAAAGACCATCAAAATTAACACTGCCGGTTCTTTTACTGTCCAGAAAATTAGTGAATTCAACTGCGTTTCGGATCCGTCAAATTCGGTTGGAACACAGACTCTGGCGCTACCCCCGTCACCCGCAGTAAAGGCATTAAGTGCGACAATTTTTTGTGATGGGAATTCCGTAGATCTTGTAGCTACAAACGGAAATTTGTTTTTCTGGAGCAATGGCGTCGCGAATGACAGAGTTACCATTCTAAAATCAGGCGACTATTCTGCTCGTGTCAGGGATGATGCCGGATGCTATTCGCCGTATTCCGCGAAAATTACGGTAGAGGCTAAGCCGAATCCCGCCAAACCTGAAATTATCAAAACCGGAATCTATACAATCGTTGCTAAAAATAACATCACCGCAGGCAAATACATTTGGAAACTTGGTTCAACAACGCTCATTGACACCATTGCAACATTAAAGGCCAATCAGAGCGGCAGTTACACGGTGAGTAATTCGGTGGTTTATAGTTCAGTTTTAACATGCAGTTCACCATTTTCTGATCCATTGTCAATCCTTGTCAACAACGAAGATCAGTTTGTAGTATACCCCAATCCAAGTACGAATGGCAGGATAACCCTTGAAACATTACAAAATCTCTCCAACGTAAATATTCAGATTATTGACCAAAGAGGCAACATTCACAAAAGCTTTAGCCTTAAAACTTTTATATATCCTTATTCCGTCAATCTTTCGGACCTTTCGAACGGACTCTATCTCATCCGCTTTAACTCAAATGCTCTGAACGAAGTGCAAAAAATTAATTTGATAAAATAAAGTTCTTGGACAAGGCTAATAAAATCAAAAAACCGGAATAGTTATATTATACCAAAAATAATCTCGTAAATTTGAAGTTGCTATTGTGAAAAAAGTCTCAAGACGTCTTCTATTTCTTTGTTTGGGAAATGAGAGATTTAATGTTTAAGTAATTCAAATGCGTAACAATTCTATTTCTCTTCTTGGGTTCAAATTGATACTGATGCTGGGTATTCTTCCCTATTCCGTATTTTCCCAGATTAAAATTGTATCACCCACTCCGCGTGCTGTCTACCAGCGAGAATTTAGCGGGCAACGGGAAGTTAATATTTCAGGCACCTTCGATGTTCCTATTGATAAAATTGAGTGGAGGGCCGTTCCAGCCGTTGCGGGCCAAGGCATAGAAACACCATGGAAAGATTTACAACTCAACCCTAAGGGAGGCGTTTTCTCGGGCAATATCACCCTGTTCCAGGGTTGGTATACCGTGGAAGTACGTGCTACTAAGAGCGGAAATGTTGTAGGTCGTGATGTTTTGGAGAGACTTGGGATCGGTGAAGTTTTTATCATTTCAGGCCAATCAAACGCTCAGGGTCTTAAAACTGACCCAGGCCCTGGTGCTCAGGATGACAGGGTGGTCTATGTGTCTAATTATGTAAATGATTCCAAGGACTTGCTCACAGACCCACCGCGTGGTGGATTCTCAAAACTTACAGACGGCGTTGATTTCATGGGCCCAAGAGGTCAGACACCCTGGTGCTGGGGTATCCTTGGAGATTTGTTAGTACAAAGATTGAATGTACCAGTATTATTTATCAATACAGCCTGGGAGGGCACGGCGATAGAAAACTGGCAAAAAAGTGCGGATGGTCTTTCAAGTGCCAATTATTACAGCGGGGGAACTTACATTTATCCCGAGGGCATGCCATATGCTAATTTGAAAGTGGCGGTTAAGACCTATGCTTCGCAATATGGAATGAGAGCTGTGCTGTGGATGCAAGGAGAAGCTGATGCTTTGTACAAAACAACCACTCAGGATTATCGTGACCGCCTCCAGCGTGTTATCAACAGAGTAGGTGAACACGCTTCAAAAAGAGTTACCTGGGTAATTGCCCGCACTTCGAGAACTTCTCAGGGAGGAAATCCTCCTTATACACCTATTTTCAGTTCGGCAGTGATTGCCGCACAGAACGCGGTTATAGAGACACCTTTCAACCCAACTTACCCAGGACCGGAAACTGATAACGTTTATCCCAATCGTGGTGATGGTACTCACTTTGTAGGAGATTTTAGAGCTCCTGACTACAGAGCACAAACCCTTCAAGCACTAACATCTCTTGCGAACGCTTGGAATAACTCGCTGGATAATAACTTTTTTGCTACTGTCCCTCCAGTCGCACCTGCAGTTGTGCCAGCGTTGGCAGCAACCTGTACCACAGAGAATAACGCGGTCACGATCACCCTTCCTGATGGGTATAGTTCTTATATCTGGAATAACGGACAGACTGGAAGGACCATCAATGTTACCCAGGCCGGCACCTATTTTGCCACAGTAAAAGACCAGGTTGGGAATTCCATTCTTACATCAACGGTTGTGCTCGCTGCAAATGCCAAACCGGTACCGCCAACCATTCTTCCACAAGGAGCTCAGCAAGCTTGCGCAGATGCGGGTATAGTCTTCTCCACAAGTGGTAAGGACATCTATAACTGGTATAAGGAAGGCGCTACAACTGCTGTAGCTACGGGCAGTTCTGTTACTGTAAAGGAGACTGGCAATTACACAGTGAAAGCACAAAATATCTTTGGATGTACTTCCGAAAATTCAACAGCTTCTCCTTTAACCGTACATGAAAAAGTGCCAAAACCTGTTATCGAATCTTCGGGACCTTTTAGTATTACAGCGACTATTCCAAAGGCCGGTCTTAACGAAAAATACAGCTGGATAAGGCCTGGAATCGAAAAAGATACGATTGCAGATATCATAAAGGTCCTAAAAACAGGTACCTATTCTACCAAAGCACTCGTGACTTACACGCTCGGTGGAAACGTTCTGACCTGTTATTCAGATACTGCCTCTAAGAATTTTATTACTATAGAGCAAAACGATCTGGTGTTTTATCCAAATCCAAGTCCGCTTGATTTCATATACGTAGAATCCCGTGATAATATAAAAAATGCTGTAATTACTGTTTACGACATGTTCGGTAGACTATTAACCACCGAATATCTGGCAGTGCTTAACCGCCGGGTGCCTTTTAGAATTAAAAATTTATCCGCTGGTATGTACATTGTTCGAATCGCAGGACAGGGGCTGACCGTTACAAAGCAAATTGTGGTTAGATAACCATAGATAATCTTCTTTTTTTACTAAATAAGCCTTGGCTCGCCGAGGCTTATTTAGTATCATACTAATTAGGCAAAAGAAGAAGTAAAGAATTTGATTGATAAATTTGCAAAGGCTAATTTTGAGAGTTAGAGAGAGCATTCCTTGAAAGTAATTTCTGGTGCCTATAATGACAGAAATCCAAAATAAGAATCGATGAAAAATACATATCTTCCATCCGACTATCTGCCAATATTGGTTCAATTTCTTTTGGCGGCAGGTTTCATTGGCGGTACCATGATTGTTACACATTTAATTGGTCCTAGTCGAAAAAGTAAGAAGAAAGATGATCCATTCGAATGTGGGATTGAATCAGTTGGAGACGCAAGGACGCCAATCTCAGTAAAATACTTTTTAGTGGCAATTCTGTTCGTTCTTTTTGACGTAGAAGTAATATTTATGTATCCCTGGGCTGTCAATTTTAAGCAGCTTGGAATGTTTGGTTTCATTGAAATGTTGTTGTTTATGGCCCTGCTTCTTTCCGGGTTTTATTATGTCATCAGAAAGGGTGTTCTGAATTGGGAGGAATAGGCTTAAACATTGTTATCTAACAGACTATGAAAGAAGTATCAATAGTGGAAGCGCCGAAAGGGCACAGCGGATCGGGTTTTTTTGCAACATCGTTCGATGAAGTAATCGGTCTGGCGAGAAGTTATTCGCTTTGGCCACTTCCATTCGCGACATCTTGTTGTGGAATTGAATTTATGGCGACGATGGGGGCTCATTATGACATTTCCCGGTTTGGATCGGAACGTCCCAGCTTTTCTCCACGCCAGGCAGACCTACTCATGGTAATGGGAACCATTGCCAAGAAAATGGCACCGGTGGTGAAGCAAGTGTATTTACAAATGGCAGAGCCTCGTTGGGTACTGGCTGTTGGTGCCTGTGCCTCGAGTGGAGGAATTTTTGATACTTACAGCGTTTTGCAAGGTATTGATAGAATCATTCCGGTTGACGTATATGTGCCCGGCTGCCCGCCGCGTCCCGAACAAATCATTGACGGTCTTATGCAGATTCAGCATTTAACTCGTAATGAATCCCTTCGCAGGAGGAATACAGACGAATACCAAAACTTATTAGCATCGTATAATATTCAATAATCGCTTATGCTGAGTAATCAGGAAGTAGCTGAAGCTATTCTGGAAAAGTTTGGTGAGCAGGTATATGACTTTGACGAGCCATATGGGCTGCTTACTCTGTCCACAACCCGGGAAGAAATCATCTCGGTTCTCGAATTCCTGAAGAACCATAAAGTTTATCAGATTAATTTTCTCACCGACCTTACCGGTGTGCAATACCCCGACAATACTGGTCTGGAGTTTGCTGTTGTATATCACCTTCACAGCTTCATTCATAATTTCCGTATTCGCATTAAGGTTTTTATTCCTGAGGCTGACATACACATTCCAACTGCAACGGTCCTTTACGATTGCGCCAACTGGATGGAGAGGGAAACGTTTGATTTTTACGGAATACTTTTTGACGGACATCCAAATCTGACACGCATTTTGAACATTGATGAAATGGATTACTTCCCTATGCGCAAAGAATATCCTTTGGAAGACGCAACTAGGGAAGATAAAATTGATGCGCTTTTTGGTCGATGACCACTTACAGAACAGAGTGACCTATGGCAGATATTGAATTATTACCACATAACGTACCCGACAAGTCGGATTTGCCCGAGTTAATTGAAGAATTAACCACCCTTAACCTTGGCCCGACGCATCCGGCAACGCACGGTATTTTTCAGAACATCCTGAAAATGGATGGTGAAAAGATTGTTTCCGGTGAGCAGACCATTGGCTACATACACCGGGCATTCGAGAAAATCGCAGAGCGTCGACCGTTTTATCAGATTACCACCCTTACCGATAGGATGAATTACTGTTCCTCTCCGATTAATAACTTCGGTTGGCACATGACAGTAGAAAAGTTGCTCCAGATTGAAATTCCAAAACGCGCACAGTACATCCGCGTGATCATGATGGAATTGGCGCGCATATCCGATCATTTGATTTGCAATAGTATTTTAGGTGTGGACACAGGCGCTTTTTCGGGCTTTCTGTACGTCATGCAAAAGCGTGAAGATATTTACGAAATCTATGAAGAAGTCTGCGGAGCACGCCTGACCACCAACATGGGGCGGATTGGTGGAATGGAAAGAGACTTGTCTAGTACAGCAATTCGTAAAATCAGAAATTTCATAAAAACCTTTCCCCCGGTCCTGAAGGAGTTTGAAAAATTGATGAGCCGAAACCGTATTTTCATGGATCGCACCATCAATGTTGGACCTATTTCTGCTGAGCGTGCACTGGCATACGGCTTTACCGGCCCGAATCTGAGAGCTGCAGGCGTTGATTATGATGTGCGTGTGATGAATCCATACTCTTCCTACGAGGATTTTGATTTTATTATTCCAATCGGACAACACGGAGATACGTTCGATCGATACAACGTACGTATTGAAGAAATGTGGCAGAGCCTGAGTATTGTTGAGCAGGCACTTAACAATCTTCCCGAAGGTCCATACTACGCGGACACCCCAGAGTATTACCTTCCTCCCAAAAAAGAGGTTTATAACAATATGGAGGCGCTCATTTACCACTTCAAAATAGTAATGGGTGAAATTGATGCGCCAATCGGCGAAGTTTACCACGCTGTTGAAGGAGGAAATGGTGAATTAGGGTTTTACCTGATCAGCGATGGCGGAAGGGCACCTTACCGATTACACTTCAGACGTCCAAGTTTCATTTACTATCAGGCTTATCCTGAAATGTGCAAAGGGAGTACTCTTTCTGATGCAATCCTAACCATGAGTAGCCTAAATGTGATTGCGGGAGAACTTGACGCCTAAATAGAAAGTGAATAAATTTTAATTTGAAAAAGATTATTTCGAATATTTTGATTCTCAAAAGATCAAATTAATACAATGACCGAAACACCGAATCGCGTTGCATTTACCCCGGAACGACTGGAAAAGGTAAAAGAAGTTATAGCACGTTATCCCGAGGGCCGTCAAAAATCGGCTCTTTTACCCGTTTTGCACATAGCCCAGGAACAGTGGGGTTGGGTAAGTAGTGAGGTAATGGATTACGTTGCTGAAATTCTAAGTATTGCTCCGGTAGAAGTATATGAGGTAGCATCGTTCTACACCATGTACCATCTGGATCCGGTGGGGAAACATGTAATTGAATATTGCCGCACCGGCCCCTGCTGTCTCATGGGTGGTGAAGAAATCTATGATTATCTGAAGCAAAAACTGGGAATTCAACCCGGACAAACTACACCGGATGGTCTTTTTACAATTAAAGAGGTAGAATGTCTTGCTGCTTGCGGATGGGGACCCGTTTTCCAGATCCGCGAAAAATATTATATGAATCTAACCCGCGACCGGGTGGATGAAATTATTGATGAGCTTAGTAAATAAATCTGTATATTTTATCGGCCGTTATCATGAGTTTGAAAAGTATTGCCCGAAAATACTACAAGTTCGTCAAATATAATCTGAGTAACCCTAGCCTGGAATTTGACTATTCCACATTGCCATGGATAGATCAGAATGATGCTGATATAGATTCGTTTGTTAACAACTTCAGGGTGGCACCTGACTATCCTTACGATTTGAAGGAAAAGCTTGCGTTTTGGAAGAAAAATGGCTTTGTCGTTCTGGAAAAAGCCATTCCCGAAGAGCAGATTGATTCGTTGTGGAAGGAAATCGAACACACGATTGATAACCACGACCAATACAACATGACTGCCCTTGTCTATCAGTTTAACAATACCAAGGATACGGCAATTAAAAATGTTCCCGTCGATAAATTAAGAAGTATCGGTGCGCGAATTAATGAATATCACAATCCATCGACAAAGGCAAAGGAGGTAGTAACACATCCTAATTTAGCACTATTTTTAAAGGCAATATTTGATTCTCAGGTATCTGTATATCAGAGTCTTATATTTAGATATGGTAGTCAACAGGACACCCACCAGGATTTTCCCTGGGTAACGCCAACGATTCCAAGCCACCTTGCTGCTTCCTGGATTGCTATGGAGGACGTCAGCCCGGATTCAGGTCCGTTATATTATTATCCCGGCTCGCACAACGTAAAGAAGTTTAATTTTGGAAATGGTATTTTGTATCGGCACGGGGAATCTGTTTTTGGCCCAAAACTGTTTGGCAAATACCTGGATTGGCGTTGCAAAAAAGAGGGCTTGGTCAAGGAGACGCTGTTTATAAAAAAGGGGGATGTGCTGATATGGCATTCTGCTCTGGCACATGGAGGGCACCGGATCAACAATCCTAAACAAACCAGAAAATCACTGGTTTGCCATTATACAACAACAAACGCGTATCCACGACATAAGTTTAAGAGGGATGAGATTCCCACGGTCTCGTATCACAACGAGATTGCCATTTATGCCAACCCTTTATTAAAAGAAGAAGAAGATATTCTCGCACTTTCAAAGGCCTTATAAGCTTTATAAACAAGAGTAATAGTATGGCAAAAAAGATATTAACGGAGCACATAAATATCCCCGGCATTGAAACTTACGAAGTTTACCGCAAACACGGTGGATATCTTGCCGTTGAAAAAGCGATAAAAACAATGACCCCCGATGAGGTGGTTGAAGAAGCCAAGAAGTCCGGGATTCGCGGAAGAGGAGGAGCTGGATTCCCGATGGGAATGAAATGGGGATTTTTGGCAAAACCAGAGGGTGTTCCGCGTTACCTGGTTTGCAACGCGGACGAGTCTGAGCCAGGAACTTTCAAAGATCACCATCTGATGAAATGCCTTCCTCATTTACTCATTGAGGGTATGATCGTCTCGAGCTATGCGTTGGGCGCGAAAAAATCGTTTATATATGTCCGCGGGGAACTGATGTATGTAATACGGATATTGGAAAAGGCCATTGAGGAAGCCAAAGCGAATGGATTTCTTGGCAAAAATATCCTTGGCACTGGTTATGATCTCGAACTTGTGGTTCAGCCCGGTGGAGGCGCTTATATCTGTGGAGAAGAGACTGCATTACTGGAATCTCTTGAAGGAAAACGAGGAAACCCAAGAAATAAACCCCCTTTTCCAGCCGTAAAAGGCCTTTATCAAAGTCCTACGGTTGTTAATAATGTGGAGTCCATCGCTAATATGCCATGGGTTATCAACAATGGCGGAGAAGCATATTCGACAATTGGCATTGGACGAAGCACTGGAACAAAACTTATTTCGGCGTCCGGTCACATTGAAAAACCGGGTGTTTACGAAATAGAACTTGGCGTTAGTGTCGAGGAATTTCTTAATTCAGACGAGTACTGCGGAGGTATTCGTAAAGGGCACCATCTCAAGGCACTTGTAGCTGGTGGATCGTCGGTGCCCATCCTTCCCGCCCACTTGATCATGAAAACGGCAAACGGAGAGGATAGACTGATGTCTTACGAGTCGCTTTCTGACGGAGGGTTCGCAACGGGCACGATGCTTGGCTCTGGTGGTTTCATTGTGTTCGACGAAACAGCCTGTATTGTTCGCAATACATGGAATTTCTCCCGTTTCTATCACCACGAATCATGTGGTCAGTGTAGTCCTTGCCGTGAAGGTACCGGATGGATGGAGAAGGTCTTACACCGTATCGAACATGGTCATGGCAGTATGCACGATATAGATTTATTGGTAGATATTTCAAAAAAAATAGAAGGAAATACCATATGCCCACTTGGCGATGCAGCTGCATGGCCGGTGGCCAGTGCTATTCGCCATTTCCGTGACGAATTCATGTGGCATATAACTCACCCCCATGAAGCTTCTCAGCCAGGAGCTGTGTATCAGGGTGAAATGGTATTGGTTTAAAAATTCAGGTGTGATTCCGGACAAAAAAATGGAAGAAGTAAAACCGCAATTGATAAAAATTACGTTCGACGGGATAGAGGTTGAAGTAGAGCCCGGGACAACCATCATGCAGGCAGCTCGTAAAATTGCCGAAGCAGATGAGAGTCAGGGGGGGCTGGTTCCGCCAGCTATGTGCTACTACAAACCACTACCTACATCAGGAGGAAAGTGCAGGGCATGTCTTGTTCGGGTTGCTCAGGGATCCGCAAAAGACCCGCGTCCGATGCCTAAACTTGTACCATCTTGTATCACACAGGTTCAGGAAGGTATGGTCGTTGAAAATACAACGAATCAGGCTGTTCTGGATACACGAAAGAGTATTGTTGAGTTCCTGTTGATCAACCATCCGCTGGATTGTCCGATATGCGATCAGGCTGGAGAGTGTCATTTACAGGATTTTGCATTTGAGCATGGATCAGCAAAGACCCGGTACGAAGAAGAAAGAAGAACTTTTGAAAAAATAGATATAGGACCACATATCCAGTTGCACATGACGCGCTGCATATTGTGTTACCGATGTGTATATACCGCTGATCAGATTACCGACAAAAGAGTTCATGGTGTTATGAACCGCGGAGATGCGTCGGAAATCAGCACTTATATTGAAAATGTCATTGACAACGACTTTTCCGGGAATGTGATTGATGTGTGCCCTGTTGGCGCGTTGACAGACAAAACATATCGTTTCAAAAATCGTGTCTGGTTTTCAAAACCCGAAGAGGCACACTGTGACTGTGATAAATGCTCTGGAAAGGTAACATTGTGGTACCGCGGAGACGAAGTGATCCGTGTTACAGCAAGAAAAAATACCTGGGGTGAGGTGAATGAATTCATCTGCAATAAATGCAGGTTTGATCGCAAAAAAACCAGTGACTGGACGCTGGAAGGCCCAACCAAGGTAAAACGTAGTTCGGTGATTTCGGCTAACAAATACCGTGCGGATCTGATCAAAAAGCCTGATTTTGCACTTAAACTGGCAGCAACGCAATTCAAGAATATTGATGACAGCCGCCCATACGTCACTGATGAGGAAACAATTCGTCATCAAAGTATTGAAAATAACGATAAAGCAAACCACCGCTCACTGGCAATTCAGAACAATCGATCTGTTTCCAGCAAGCTTTGAATAACCGGGATCTTAAAAAATGGATGTAACAAAATTTATCATAAAGTCTGGGACAATTTTTGTCATTTTCGTGGTCACGCTTCTTATAGCGATGTATTCTACATGGGCAGAACGAAAGGTAGCCGGCTTTATCCAAGACAGGGAAGGTCCTAACCGTGCGGGTTGGGGAGGCATGTTTCAGCCGCTTGCAGATGCTGGCAAGATGTTCTTTAAAGAAGACTTCATTCCTGCCATGGCTAACAAATGGCTTTTCATAGCAGGACCCAGTCTTGCAATGCTTACAGCTATGTTGGCAAGTGCTGTTATCCCTTTCGGAAGTACTTTCAGATACGGCGACTATGAAGTAGTCGTTCAGGGTGTAGAGTCAAATATTGGGATTCTGTATGTTTTTGGCGTTGTAGCGTTGGGTGTTTACGGCATTATGATTGGGGGCTGGGCGTCCAATAATAAATTTTCACTTTTAGGTGCTATCCGCGCAGCTTCACAAAACATCAGCTATGAAGTTGCGATGGGTTTATCCCTTATCGCCATACTGATGATGAGCGGGTCTCTCTCGTTAGGGGAAATAGTGGCCCAGCAACACGGTGGCAATTGGAACATTTTTTATCAACCTCTGGGATTCATCATTTTCCTGACATGCTCATTTGCAGAATGCAACCGGGTACCATTTGACTTGCCTGAATGCGAAACGGAACTTGTAGGTGGATATCACACTGAATACGGGAGCATGAAACTTGGATTTTATTTGTTTGCCGAGTATGTAAACATGTTCATTTCGTCTGCTATTATTTCTGTCTTGTTTTTCGGTGGGTACAATTATCCATTTATGGATTGGGTTTACACGCAGTTAACAGGCTCATTTGGACCTATTGTTGGTCATAACATTGCAACTTTGATCGGAACCGCTGTATTTTTCGGAAAGGCTCTTTTCTTTGTGTTCTTTTATATGTGGGTAAGGTGGACACTGCCACGTTTCCGTTATGACCAATTGATGAATCTTGGCTGGAAGAAATTAATTCCTTTGGCTATCTTTAATATCATAATCACAGGAGCCGCAGTGCTTTTTCTTAAGCCTGTAATTACTTCCTGGTTGAATTAAGTTAAAAATTAAGTTTTGCCATGCAGCAACTGACAAACCGTTCGAAGCAAGTAAGCAATAAAGAAATGACTTTGATGGAACGTGCTTACCTTCCGGCAATTGCCACAGGTTTGGCCATTACCATCAAGCACTTTTTCTCAAAAAAAGTTACAATAAATTACCCCGAAGTAAAACGGTATCTCGGGCCGGTATTCCGTGGGAGACATATACTTAAGCGCGATGAACAGGGTCGTGAACGCTGCACAGCATGCGGCCTTTGCGCTGTTGCTTGTCCGGCTGAAGCGATTTCCATGGTTGCCGCTGAACGCGAAAAAGGAGAAGAAACTTTATACCGGGAAGAAAAATATGCTGCCGTTTATGAAGTAAACATGCTGCGATGTATCTTCTGCGGATTATGTGAAGAAGCTTGCCCGAAACAAGCAGTATATCTTCGTCATGATGAGTTCATACCCGTGTTTATGGAACGTGACGAGGTAATATGGGGAAAGGATCTTTTGGTAGAAGATATGAACAACCGTTACACGCGCGAGGCATGGACCAAAGAGGAAGCTCATTTATTAGATACAAAAAGAGCTAATGGTGAAGTTACGAACATGGTGCCACGAGCCATCCCCTGATTTGACCGCAAATTTCGAACTGCTATTTAACATTATATGAATTCAGCGATATCCTTTTTCTACTTTCTATCTGCTCTTACAGTTCTTAGCGCTTTGATGGTGATTCTTTCCCGCAATCCTATCCACAGCGTTCTTTACCTGATACTTACATTTTTTACATTGTCCGGGCATTATATTTTACTTAATGCACAATTCCTTGCAGCTGTAAATATCATTGTTTATGCTGGTGCCATCATGGTACTTTTTCTTTTCGTTATCATGTTTTTAAATATGAAACAAGATCATGAAGAATCTAAGACCAATCTTACAAAGGTAGCTTCGGCAATTGTAGGAGGAACCGTTTTTGTGATACTTTTCGGTGCTTACCGAAAGAGCGTAATTCCAGGTTATGACCCTAACGCGTTTGATTCGCAAGTGGGGATGATTGAAAATCTGGGAGCCTTACTTTTTCGTGATTATCTTCTTCCTTTTGAATTAGCATCAATACTTTTGCTTGTAGCGATGGTAGGCGCTGTAATGCTTGGGAAAAGAGAAATTGGAGAACGTCATTTTTGACGGATAATCATTCTGCTGCAGCCCAAAGCGAGTCTTCACGATTCGCTTTTTTTTATCCAGAACCCATATTTCCTTGGTACTACTAACCTGACAACAAACAAAAAGGCGGCTCTCTCTCGAAAACCGCCTTTTTGTTTGTTGTCAGGAATGTTTATTCTACCTCTGCGTAAGCTTCGACAGGTATACAAGCACAAATAAGATTTCTATCTCCATAAGCGCTATCGATTCTACTTGACGAAGGCCAGAATTTATTAAATCGTAAATGGGGTAAAGGAAATACTGCTTTCTCACGGGAATAAGAGCGATTCCAGTCTTCATTCATAACAACTCTCGAAGTATGCGGAGCATTCTTCAGAACATTGTCAGTACGGTCTGCTATACCTTCCTCTACTTCGCGTATTTCATTTCTTATAGCGATCATGGTGTCACAAAACCGATCCAGTTCTACCTTAGATTCAGACTCCGTAGGCTCGATCATTAGAGTTCCAGCAACCGGAAATGACAAGGTTGGCGCATGAAAACCGTAATCCATCAATCGCTTAGCAAGATCCTCTGCCTCTACGCCAAATGCTTTGAATGGGCGGCAATCCAAAATCATTTCGTGGGCACAACGACCATTTGTGCCCGTATAAAGCACTTCATAATGACCATTGAGACGTTCCTTGATATAGTTCGCGTTAAGGATCGCATATTTGGTCGCTCTTGTGAGTCCCTCACTACCCATCATTGCAATATATGCGTAAGATATGGTGAGGATACTGGCGCTACCATAAGGGGCCGCTGAGACTGCGCCTGCTTCCCCGTTTTTAAGGTGTTCAGGAAGCGTGCTGAAATTAACGTGTCCGGGTAGGAAAGGAACCAAATGTTCAGCTACACCAATTGGCCCCACGCCCGGTCCTCCACCTCCGTGAGGTATACAGAACGTCTTATGCAGGTTAAGATGGCAAACATCCGCTCCAATCGTTGCAGGACTAGTAAGACCCACCTGCGCGTTCATATTCGCCCCGTCCATATACACCTGCCCACCATGAGAATGGATCATTTCACAAATTTGGATGATACTTTCCTCATATACACCATGCGTTGACGGGTAAGTCACCATCAAACAAGACAGCACATCCTTATATTGCTCCGCTTTTGCTTCCAGGTCTGCAACATCAATATTGCCCCTTTCATCACATTTCGACACCACAACTTTCATTCCTGCCATCACAGCAGATGCAGGATTGGTACCATGAGCAGACGAAGGGATCAAAGCGACATTTCTATGAAAATCTCCGCGACTTTCGTGATAGGCACGTATGGCCATCAATCCGGCATATTCCCCTTGCGCACCCGAATTGGGCTGAAAGGACATGGCTGCGAACCCGGTAATCTCACACAACCACAGATTGAGTTCACTAACAAGTTGCGCATAACCTCCTACCTGATTAGTCGGAGCAAATGGATGAATCGCTCCAAATTCAGGCCAGGTCAAGGGGATCATCTCCGCAGTCGCATTGAGTTTCATGGTACAACTTCCCAGGGAAATCATAGAATGGACCAAAGAAAGATCTTTATTTTCCAATGACTTCAAATAACGCAGCATCTCATGCTCTGTATGATGCGTGTTGAAAACAGCATGGGTTAAATAGAGTGAAGTCCTTATCAGGTTGGCAGGAATACTAAATTCTGTCTCCTCATCGATCACCATTTCCCCCTGGAAACCCGATACTTCTGCAAACACGTTTAGCAGCGTAATCACATCATCAAAAGTCTTAGCCTCATCAAAAGAGACTGTTACGCTATCATCGCCATTATACTTCAAATTTATTCCCCATTTCAATGTTTCCTGTCTGAGCTTCATCGTCAGAGGAGTTTTAATTGTAATGGTATCAAAATAATTAGTCGTTACTACGTCATAATGAAACTTCCTTATCGTATCTGCAAATAAACGGGTCTTTCCATGTACACGAGCTGCAATCTCCTTGATTCCCTCTGGGCCATGATATACTGCATAGGATCCAGCGATTACCGCCAGAAGCACCTGCGCAGTGCAAATATTGGAAGTAGCTTTTTCTCTCCGTATATGTTGTTCCCTCGTTTGAAGCGCCATCCGCAATGCACGATTACCTTCAGAATCAACCGATACACCAATGATACGCCCGGGAATGTGGCGCTTGAAAGCATCCTTTGTCGCAAAATATGCCGCATGCGGACCGCCATAACCCATTGGTACACCAAAACGTTGAGAAGATCCAACGACAACATCCGCCCCCATTTCACCGGGAGATTTCAGTAAGGTAAGCGCTAATAAATCAGCAGCAACTGCAACGTATAAATTCACCTCATGAGCGGATGCGATGAAGTCAGTATAATCGATTACTTCTCCGTTGGTTGCCGGATACTGAACCAAAATACCATACAAGTTTTCGTCCGTAAGATCTACGATTTCATGATTTCCTACAAGGATATTAATTCCGATTGGTTTAGCTCTTGTACGAATTAAGTCAATCGTCTGTGGATGGCACAACTCTGAGACAAAAAATGTCTCAGCTTTTTTCTTTGAAGAAGGTCTTTGTCCATGAAGCATGGTCATCGCTTCGGCAGCAGCAGTGGCTTCATCAAGTAAAGAAGCATTTGCAATCTCCATTCCGGTAAGATCACTTACAACCGTTTGAAAATTAAGCAGCATTTCTAATCTTCCCTGAGCAATCTCTGCCTGATAAGGTGTGTATGCCGTATACCAGGCTGGATTTTCCAGGACATTTCTCAATATAACGTTAGGAGTAATTGTATCATAATAGCCTGTCCCGATGTAGGACTTCAGCACAGCATTCTTAGAAGCAATCTTTTTTATTCCCTTTATAAATTCCTGCTCCGATTTAGGACTAGGTAAATTTAATGGCTTTGACAGCCGGATAGCCGATGGAAGTGTTTGATCTATGAGTTCATCCAATGAAGCAGCGCCGACAGTACTTAGCATTTCCTGTAATTCCTTTTCATCTTTACCGTGGTGACGGTTTTCGAATTTATCCTGATTCTTAAGATTAATTTTCATTAAAACGGGGCTAACAATGCTGTTATAAGATGATTATAAAATACAAAAGTAAGCAAAACCTGCCGAATCTTTAGGAGATTCACGTTAATGCTTACTCTTGATTTTATACAAAAACTGAAACTTTAAACTTTTTCAATGTTTCGGACAACCGCAGTCAGTCTTTCGCTTAAAAATACCTAGTATCTTCTTAGACTTTGGCTTTTGGTAGCCCCTATTTTTCTTTCTTTTACCAAATGTCTTTTCACCTTGCGCTGCCCGTGGAGTCGCCCGAACAGATTCAAAACCTGTTACTGAGACCATCAAAGCAATTAGGAGGAAGAGCGAGGTTATTTTTTTCATAGTTGTAATGCAAAACATTCAGACTTAAAGCTTTAACGCCCCACTCTCGGATCCAGTATGGCTTATCGGTATAAAAGTAACAAACCAAATTAAGCCCTGACCAATTCCAATATGGTTATTTCGGGTAAAATTCCAACTCTGCCTGGATAGCCCAGATATCCAAATCCCCGATTCACGTATAAATATTGATCTTTTTCTTTGTACAACCCGGCCCACTCCTTATAGCGGTATTGCACAGGGCTCCATCTCAGTTTTCCAATTTCTACGCCAAACTGCATGCCGTGCGTATGACCAGCCAGTGCAAGATCTATATCATTGTACTTTGGCAAAACCTGAGCACGCCAATGGCTCGGATCGTGCGATAAAAGGATTTTCACAGGAAAATCGTCGGTTCCCTGATGTGCTTTATCGAGATTGCCATACTTGGCAAAATTACCGGCACCCCAGTTTTGTATGCCAATCAAGCCTATTTCCTCTCCATCGACGCGAATGGCCCGATTCTCATCCATCATGATATTCCATCCCAGAAGGCTATGTGCTTTTTTCAAATCGGCAAGATTGCGCGTTTTAGCCTCCTGGCTTGGCCACTGAAAATAATCCCCGTAATCATGGTTACCAAGCGTCGAATGAACGCCGAGCGGAGCCTTTACCTTATCAAAAATATTGATATACTCCTGAACCTCAATAGCACGGTCATTGACCAGATCTCCTGTAAAAAATACTAAATCCGGCTTTTCCTTCATAAGCATTTCAACGCCACCCTTTACAGCTGTTTTATTGAAAAAGCTGCCCGAGTGAATATCTGAAAGCTGGCCAATTTTGATCCCGTCAAATGCCTTCGGCAGATTTTTCAAAGGAACTCTCACACGACGAATACGGTAATCATGAGCCCCCGACAAAATCCCAAAAGCAAATGTACCCATCAAGCCGGCACCAGCTACTACGGCAGTTGTTGCTAGAAATTCCGACCTGGGGATTGTCCCCTCGCCAGTTTCGGGAGACACCGGAACTACCGATGGTAAAATGAAGCTTAAGACCCATTGAAAAAAACGGCGAACGTCATCGACAAGCAGAACAAACGCAGCAAGGAGCTTTGAAAGATATGGTATTGCAATAAATGCGATAACAAATGTTCTGGTCGTTTTACCAAAAAAATCTGGTGGCAATAATTGCATACCCACATAGGCTGTCAAAGTAATCGCTGTAAAACCCCAGTAGGCTCCACCAATCCACCTCTGTGTATTTGGGTTGAAACTCCTGATGGCCAGGCGTAAACCCTGCCATACATACCAGTCAATGGCAAAAAGTACGAAGGTTAATAGTATAAAGAAGAAAGTACGATTCATTTCAATTTATTCATTGATATATCATCCATCAACAACTGAACCCATTTTCTCGTTCGGATGAAAGATGAGAATCTTATCGGCAGGATTTATTCTACTTTCAAAGGCAAATTTGGGATGGTAAACGGCAAAAATTGTAATTTTGCGGAAACGAACGCCGACATATGCAAACATTTGATTTTAAACGCTACCACATCAGATCCATGAATGCTACTGATGAAGAGCGTGCAGAACTTAACCTCGAATTAAAAAATCTATACGAATCACTTTCGGAGGACGATAAAAAAGAATTTAATGCCCAACTGCGAAAATTTTTGTCAAGTGAAGTCGGTCGGATAAAATCAGACTATGAGTCAGTTCATGGGCTGAATCAGCCTAATTAGGCTTTAATTCTTTGACTCACTTAGATTAATTGGATCTGGGGTCTAGCGGATAATGTGCTATAGAACGAAATTCTCCTCCCATATTTTTCAATCCCTCTCTCCATAAGTCCCCCTCAGAAGTTGTAAATAGGAATTTGGAAGTTGTGTTGGTGATGATCCAGGAATCTTCATTGATCTCATTTTCCAATTGCCCACTGCTCCACCCAGAGTAGCCAATAAAAAATTTGATATCATCTTGCTTGAGTGAGTTTATATTCAATAAGGTTTTCACCTGATCAAAATTACCACCCCAAAATACCCCATCGATAATCTCATCCCCACCAGCTATTAAATCTGGTCGGCGGTGGAGAAAATGTAGGGTATTTTTTTCAACCGGTCCTCCCAGATGCAACGGAATATCCTGATAAATTGTCTCCTCCAGCACATCACCAAGAAACAATTCAGTAACCTGGTTCATTACGAAACCAAATGTTCCCTGGTCGTTGTAGGAACATAATAATATAACACCCCTTTCAAAATTAGGATCACCCAAAAATGGCTTGGCAATCAACAGAGCACCCTTTGTGGCATTTTGGAGAGAGGACATAACGTAGTGGATAAAGTTAATTTAAAAACGAAATATATTTATTTTTCACTTACATTACCTAAAATTAAATTTCTAAGTTAATAAAGCGAAAAATTATCACATGGCACTTATAAAGGCTGTCAGAGGTCATGAGCCCTCATTTGGAGAAAATTGCTGGTTGGCCGAGAACGCGACGGTAGTTGGTGACGTCGTCATGGGTGAACATTGCACGGTATGGTTCAATGCAGTCGTCCGGGGAGATGTTAACAGTATTCGTATTGGCCATCATTCAAATGTTCAGGATGGCGCCATTATCCATTGCACCTACCAGCGATTTGCAACGACGGTCGGTAATTATGTGTCAATCGCGCACAATGCAATTGTCCATGGCTGTACCATAGAAGATCATGTACTTATTGGCATGGGATCAATCGTTATGGATGGTGCAGTGATAGGTGAAGGATCAATCGTAGCGGCGGGAGCGATCGTCACCCAAGGAACCATAGTTCCAGCAGGAACTATATATGCTGGGAATCCTGCTAAATATTTAAAAGATGTGTCTCCCGAGCTCAATGCAGCAATCGACCGGACCGCAAATAATTACATCACCTACTCTGGATGGTTCAAAGAGGAAGAAAAATAGTAACCTAATTCATTTCTTTCCTGGCGTTCAAATATCCCTTGATTACTGTGAAGGTAGTTATGGCCAGGAAGAACAGTATGATGTACTGAACGTAATCTACGATTCCGGGGAAACGCTCTCCAAACAAAAATCCTCCGCCGGTTAAAGCTCCGATCCAAATAGCACCACCGACGACATTGTTAATCAGGAAGGCCGGGAAACGCATTTTTACAAGTCCGGCTAAAATCGGGGCAAAAGTGCGTACGACTGGAAGAAACCGGCTGATAATCAAAGTTCTGCTTCCATATTTCTCAAAGTAGCTTCGAGTGGTCTCGATATGTTTCTTTTTAAAGAAAAAAGAATCCTTTCGGTTTTCGAAGATGTCGCCAAAGTATTTCCCAAAAATATAGCCTACTAAAGAGCCTAGAACAGCCGCTGTAAACATACAGATGAGTAATATCAGAATGGGAACATCCAGAATGCCGGTTCCGCAAAAAACGCCAGCCAGAAAAACAAGATAATCTCCCGGCAAAAAGAATGCAAAGAATAATCCGTTTTCTGCAAAAACAATAAAAGTAATTACAAGAAGGCCTCCTGTACGGATTAACTCCTCAGAATTGAGTATGTATTGAAAAAAACCAATGATTGAATCCATACTTTAAACGCTTCTTTTAAATTCCCTGAAAGCATCAATACTTATATACCAAGCACCATTCTGCCCTCGAGTAAAACGTTACGGCAGTGAATTTTGGTCCGGGAGATCACTGAGGCAAAACTAAGCATTTTCTGACAGTTCCAGCCAGCGCATTTCTTTATCGGCCTGGGCCTTTGTAATATCCTCGATCTGCATCGCCCAACTTGTAATCTCAACATGAGAACCACCTTTGTTGATGCTTTCCAAAAGCTGAGTCTTCTTCTTCTCCATTTGAGCCATATCAGCTTCAATTTGTTCAAGCTCTTTCTGTTCTTTGAAGCTAAGTTTCCTTTTTGGCAACGACACGGAGGCAGTGGGCAGTTCTTTTACAGACTCGACGACCACTGGCAGCGGATTTTTATTTCCGGCCAAAGCACTCTTTTTCTCTGCTTCCTGCTCATCCTGATAGTCACGCAGTTCGGTATAATTACCTGGAAAATCGCTGATATGCCCTTCTCCCTCAAACACGAATATATGCTGAACCAAACGGTCGAGAAAGTACCTGTCGTGTGACACAATAACCAGACAGCCGGGGAAATTTAATAAAAATTCTTCGAGCACATTTAAGCTCGCGATATCCAGATCATTGGTAGGTTCATCGAGAATCAGGAAATTGGGTTGTTTGATCAGGATCAGCAGCAACTGCAGTCTACGCTTCTCGCCGCCGCTAAGTTTGGAAATGAAGTCATATTGCTTGGATGGTGAGAATAGAAACGCCTGCAATAAGTGACCAACCGTAACGGTTTCTCCAGTGCCGAGCTGAACTACTTCGGCAACGTCCTTTACAATATCTATAACACGCTGGTTTTCGTTGAAAACAAGGTCTGATTGCTTGTAATATCCAAATTGAACCGTCTCGCCTTTTACGATACTGCCGCTGTCAGGAAGTAATTCACCCGTGATCATGTTAAGCAAAGTGGATTTCCCCATACCGTTCTGCCCCACGATTCCGATACGATCACCTTTTCGGAAAGTATATTCAAAATTCTTAATAAGGTTACGATCTCCAAATCCTTTGCTGACATCTTCAAGCTCGATGATCTTGCTTCCCAATCTCGAGGTGCGCACATTTAATTCCAGCTGGGTGTCAAACTTTTTCTGGCTGGCTTTTTCTTTCAATTCTTCAAAGGCATCCACACGATACTTTGCCTTGGTACCCCTTGCTTTGGGCTGTCGTCTGATCCAGTCAAGTTCTTTGCGCATCAGGTTGCGCGCCTTGTCAATTCCCGCCGCTTCAACCTCTTCCCGCTCCGCCTTCTTTTCCAAAAAGTAAGAGTAATTCCCCTTGTAGGTGTACGCTGATCCATGATCCAACTCAAGAACCTGATTACAAACTGTGTCTAGGAAATAGCGATCGTGGGTAACAACCAAAATTGTTGTATTCGAAGTGTTAAGATAGTTTTCAAGCCATTCAACCGTGTCAAGATCCAAATGGTTGGTTGGCTCATCCAGAATCAACAAATCGGGGTCTTCCAATAAAACTTTGGCCATCGCCACACGCTTCCGCTGCCCGCCTGAAAGCGTTCCATAAAGTGCCTCCGTATCATGTATTCCAAGACGGCCCAATACCTCCTTGGTTCTGTATTCAAAGTCCCAGGCATTGTAAGAATCCATATCCTCCATAACCGAAGCCAGCTCGTCGTGGTTGTCGGTTTCAATAGCATGTTCGTATCGTTTTACTACTTGCGCTACCGGATTGGTGGACGAGAAAATGACTTCAATGATGGGTAAGCTCTCATTGAAAGAAGGGCTCTGGTCAAGATAACCAACCCGTATATCTTTACGCAAACTTACCTCACCCTGATCCGGAGGAATCAGTCCGGTTAAAATATTTAGAAAAGTTGTCTTCCCCGTACCATTGGTTCCAATCAAAGCAACTTTATCTCCACGACTAATTCCGAAATTGATATTTTTAAAAAGCCATTGATCCCCAAATGACTTCGCAATGTTTTCTGCTGAAAGATAATTCATGAGTAAATTTAGAATTCTATTCCTACAAAGGTAGGACAGATATTAAACAAGAAAGAAAAAATTCGTTTTGGTAGGGTAAATAGCATAATATTGCTCTTTATATTTAGTTAGATGGTTCCATTGAATAGCCTTTTTACCATGTACAAAAAGTTTTTTTACTTCATTTCCTCAACTCTTTTTTCCTTTAATGTCGCGGCGCAAAACAGCGATTTCAAAAGTTACACCCAAAAAATCGGAGGCAGTCCACAAGTATATGACATGATTGCTATTCCCGGCGGCGAGTTCATTATGGGAAGCCCCGCTTCTGAAAAAGGCCGTAAAGCTGACGAGGGCCCTCAACATAAGGTCAAACTCGAACCTTTCTGGATGGGGAAATACGAAGTGATATGGGATATTTATGATTTATATGCATTTAAGAATATGGAAAAGGAAATGGCTTTACGTCATCCCGATCCTGATAAGAGCGTAGCAAAAACAGATGCGAGTACTCGGCCTAGTCCCCCGTATGTGGACATGTCTTTTGGGATGGGGAGAGCTGGTTATCCGGCAATTAACATGACTCAATACGCGGCCATTCACTTTTGCAAATGGCTTTATGAGAAAACCGGTGTTTTCTATCGATTGCCAACCGAAGCAGAATGGGAATACGCTTGCAGGGCCGGGTCAAAAACTGCCTACTCCTTTGGTACTGACGCAACGAAAATTGATGAATACGCTTGGTACCGCAAAAACAGCGATGCGGCATACAAAAAGATAGGGTTGAAAAAACCAAATGCGTGGGGATTATTCGATATGCATGGGAATGTGATGGAATGGACGTTAGATCAGTACATTCCAGACTACTATGGAAAACAACCTGCTGGAGAAAAATTCGCGCCAGTGACAGAGCTTTATCCTACCTCTGTAAGGGGCGGGTCCTGGGATGATGAACCAACAGACCTGAGAAGTGCCACACGCGTGCCCTCAAAACCCGAATGGAAGGTGCTTGATCCACAGTTACCAAAAAGCGAATGGTGGATGACAAGTGCATCCTTTGTGGGATTTCGATTGGTGAGACCTTTGAAAACGCCTTCTGCTGAAGAAATTAATGCCTATTACAGCCCTAAGCTGGTAGAAGATTATTAAGTTGGAACAACATAAACTCTTAAAATTTTTGAAATAATGGAACAAAACAGACGTGACTTTCTCAAGGCATCCAGTCTTTTTGCTGGCGGTGCGCTTATCAATCCGATTAGAAGCTATGGATATAATAGTGCGGTAGATGAAACTATCAGAGTTGCTTTGATTGGCTGTGGTGGTCGTGGAACCGGTGCAGCGGCTCAGGCATTAAGTACAAGTCAAAACGTGCAGATTGTCGCCATGGCAGATGCGTTCAAAGACAGGCTTGATGAATCGTATAAAAACCTGACGACGAAAAAATATAAAACTGCAGCCGGCGCACCAATCGATACCAAATTAAAGGTTAACGTTCCAGACGACAGAAAATTCGTCGGTTTCGATGCTTTCAAGAAAGCAATAGCTCTTAAAGATGTGGATGTCGTAATTCTGGCAACACCTCCAGGGTTTCGCCCCTGGCATTTTGAGGAAGCTGTAAAAAATAACAAACAGATCTTCATGGAAAAACCGGTAGCGACAGACGCACCGGGTATCCGCAAAGTTTTAGAAGTTGCAGAAGAGGCAAAAAAGAAAAAATTAAATGTCGTTGTGGGCCTTCAGCGTCACTATCAGGCTAATTATCTTGCTGCGATCAAACGTATTCAGGATGGTGCTATTGGTGATATCGTTGGCGGGCAGGTATACTGGGTTGGTAGCAGTCCGTGGATGAAAGAGCGTCAGCCAAACCAGACTGAGATGGAATATCAAATGCGTAACTGGTATTATTTCAACTGGTTGTGCGGTGATCATATTAATGAGCAACATGTTCACAATATTGATGTAGCCAACTGGGTAAAAGGTACCTACCCTGTGCAAATACAAGGAACTGGGGGCCGGGAAGTACGTACCGGTAAAGCCTACGGTGAAATTTTTGACCATCACACGCTTGACCTTGTATACGCCGATGGCACAACCATTTCAAGTCAATGTCGTCAGTTCGAAGGAACATGGAACAAGGTTGATGAAGCATTCGTAGGAACTAAGGGTCGTATCGACAGTTTTGATGGCAAAAAAACAATCTTAAAGGATTACAAGGGTGGAGTTATTTATCAGCATGATGGTAGTAAGGATATAAATCCATACCAGGTTGAACATGATGAATTATTTGCTGCGGTGGCTAAAGGAGAATACAAATTTGCAGATGCTGAAAATGGCGCGAAAAGTACGATGACCGCAATTATGGGCCGTATGGCAACCTATTCAGGAAAGCTGATCAAATGGGATGAAGCAATCAATTCAAATATTAATCTCTTCCCTGACAAACTTGCGTGGGACGCCAATCCAAAACTTCTGCCAGGAGCAGATGGTTTGTATGCTGTTGCGGTTCCAGGTAAAACGGTTGTGATTTGATAATTTAGTTTTATAAGCGAGAAAGGCTCCCGAACAGGAGCCTTTCTCGCTTATAAAAATCTGCGAAGCCTGTCTGAAGGAGCCAGGAAAACAAATTATCAATTTGAAATAGCATACCAGCGAGACTATTGATACATTCGGGAAGCAGTTGCCTCTCTCAGTTTTAAATCAGGTGGAACGAACGATATAATCGGGTGAAACTTAGTCTACAAAACGCAGCGATGATTCTGATAGCCGGAATGGTACTAATCCTTACCGGCGTAGTTTTAAAAGCTGAAAAGGTACATTTCTCAAACCCGACCATATTGTCAGGTTTGGCCGTGGAATTCCTGGGGACAATTTGGCTGGTACTTAGCCTTAACCAACGGAGAAAAAAAGAAGACCAATAGTCCTTATATTTTGCTCGCCTTGTTCCGCAAATAAAAATCTACCAGAACCAGCGCAGCCATAGCTTCTACTATTGGTACTGCACGAGGCACGACACACGGATCATGGCGTCCTTTTCCTTGTACAATCGCCACCTCTCCATGCTGATCGATGCTTTCTTGATCCTGCATAATTGTAGCTACCGGCTTGAAGGCAACTTTAAAGTAAATATCCTCTCCGTTGGAGATGCCGCCCTGGATTCCCCCAGAGTGATTTGAACGGGTATGTACCTTTTCACTTTCATCGATATAGAAAGCGTCGTTATGTTGCGACCCCAGCATTTCAACTCCTTCAAAACCGCTACCGTACTCAAACCCTTTCACAGCATTAATGCTGAGCATTGCTTTCCCCAGTTCAGCATGCAATTTATCAAATACCGGTTCTCCCCATCCAGCAGGAACGCCCTTGATAACACAACTTACCACTCCACCGACAGAATCTCCTTTTTTTCGGATTTCATCAATGTAAGTGAACATCTCCTCAGCCATTTGCGAATCCGGACAGCGAACAGCATTTGTTTCCGTCAATGATAAGTCCAGCTCGGAATAGTCCTTTTCTAGTTTTAACTTACCAACCTGTGATACAAAAGCCTGAGTTTGAACCCCCTCTTTCGCCAGAATCAACTTTGCCAAAGCTCCCGCTGCGACACGTGCAGCAGTTTCTCTAGCTGAACTTCTACCTCCACCTCTGTAATCCCTGACCCCATATTTAACCTGATAAGTATAATCCGCATGAGAAGGCCTGAATTGAGCCGAGATGTGGGAATAATCTTTGCTGCGCTGGTCTTCATTCCTGATCAAAAGGGCTATGGGCGTACCGGTGGTTTTACCCTCGAAAACACCTGAAAGGACTTCAAACTCATCACCCTCCTTACGCTGTGTGGTTATTCTTGATTGGCCGGGCTTACGCCGGGTTAATTCGCTCTGAATAAAGTCAGAATCGAAGTCCAACCCCGAAGGGCAACCCTCAATGACAACTCCTATTCCAACTCCATGCGACTCGCCAAAAGTGGCTATTTTAAATATCTTACCGTATGTACTGCTCATGAATAATTATTTTCTGAAAACCCAAATCATTGTAACCAATAATAGTATAACCACTCCATTGGTAATATCCTTTAAGATTTTCTTGAAATCCAAGGTCTCTTTATTGCTGTCAAGCTTTTCTAAATTATCGTACAAACTCAAAGAGCTGTACAGAGAAACGTTCCCAAGTTTGTAATCCTCTCCTTTAACTTGTAACACCTTTGCGGACCTCAATGTATCATATTTCTCCTTAACAGGATCAAAGTAAACCCATTGAAAGTATCGCCCCAATGGAAATTTCCCATCCTGACGTGGTACCACAAAATAATCGAACGCCCTTTCACCAGTGACACTTCTATCACTTACTTTCTTCAATTGACTGATGTCAGGCGGATAAAAATCAAATGCAGAATTGCTCAGAATTTCAGGTTCTGTTATTGCTGCGATATTCCCTTTGCCTTCAATTTTAAATAAATACCGGATACTTTCACCGGGATAAATCATTGAGGCCGATAGCCTTTCGACCAAGCTATACTGGCCCACTGACACCTGATCCCGATATGGGTGCGGAGGCAAGGGTTTGACGCCCACTTTGAGCGCCCTGGAACTAAACGGTCTGATCACCTTAACACCTTCATCCGAGCCGCTTTTATTTGCCATCAAAAGCATCTCCAAAGTTACTGACGGAAGCACAATATCCTGTAACGTCAAAGGGAATAATTGCGCTTGATACATGTTGTATTCCGTGTAATTCTTACCTCCAATTTTTACTTGTCGCTTCACAATTTCTTCCAAACCCGCATTTTCCTCCCAACAGGCCACCGGCCGAAGTTTTTTGAGTATTGCCTGAAGTTGATTGTTAAATTGATAAAATTCCATGTCAACGGGTGCATTCTGCGCGACAAAGAGCGAAACCCTCAGCGAGAACCCCTCTCTCACAAAGACGCTGCTCTTGTCGGATTGTACCGATAGGAAAATGCCCCGGTTATCTCCTTCCAATTCGGGTATTAACGACGCGTCTTCCGTAATCGTTGGATCACTTTCAGCAACATTTCCGGAGTTAAAAATCACAATGGTTTCTTCTGATTTTATCCTTACACCGTTTACTAAAATAGTGAATGCGGGAATTGCATAAGACCCTGCCTTACTGGCAAAATACTGTTGGCTAATTGTCTGTATCACAACCTTTTTACCATCAACAGTATTAATTGCGCTGATCGCCGATCTACTCTGCTTTTCAAGACCTTTTATTTCTGGAAATGTAATTGGAACTCTGTTTTCAACATCCTTCAGAATGACTGCTATCACCAGGGGCTCGGCAACAGAAAGGCTTTTCGATCCAATTTCGATGGTGTATTCATCGGATAATTCCTGTGAATAGCCGAAGCCGGAAAAACACAAAATTATATTTAATAACACATATAATTTCATTGAAATAATTCGTTACATTTAACAGCAAAACGAGAATAAGCTCCTCTTTTCTACGCTGCATTTCTATTGAGTTTCCCTAAACCACAAAACTACATAATACTATGGCCTCAATGCTTGAATACATTAAAATTATTCTGCACAAGGTAAGTTTTGACCGCAGATTGTTTGAGAAAGAATTAAGAAAAGCCATTCGAATGCTGATGCCAGCAGAAGTCAAACGCTTGCGATTGTGGTGTTATGAAAACTATAGTGGCGTTCACTTAGCTGTTCTTAATACCTGCTTTACCATTGCAACTTAGTCGTTCAGTTTATAGTCTTTTACATAAAGAGAAAGGCCCTTCGAAATTCGAAGGGCCTTTCTCTTTATGTAACTAGTTCTTATTTTTTCTTGGGTGCCACTTTGGGTTTGGCTGCTGGTGTTGCGGGTTGCTCAGCAGGCGCCGGCGTTAATCCCAATGCATCTTTTGCAGGCCCGTTATTTGGATCAATTGCTAACAACTTTTCCCAATAGACCTTTGCCTTGTCCTTATCGTTAAGAGTCGTTTGCGTGTAATACGCAAGGTAACTGTATGCGAGTTTCAAAAAACTATTGTATTTGCTGGGATTTGCATCCTTTTCAGCCAGTTCAGTCAATTTGAGGTAATATGGTGCAGAAATTCCCTTGTCGATATTTTCCTGCCTATCATATGCATTGTAAAGCGCGCTACCCCTCCAATAGTACCCAATCGGCCAATCAGGCGTTTTTTTGGTTACGGTTGCAAAAATAGAATCTGCTGCTAGATAGAAGCCTCTCTTTTTCGTCAAAAGTGCTATACTATCTGCCGACCCCGAGGGAACAATAGCACTTCCCTGCTGAAAGTTAGAAAGACCATAGTAGTAGTAGTCATTTGGGGAAGCTTTCGCAGTATCCGAGGCTATTCCAACTTTATAGGCCTTAGCAGCGTTTACATAGTCCTTCGCACCATAGTACAAAGTTGCAACTTCTTTGTAAGTATTGGCTTTATCAGTAGCGCTGGTGTCTATATCAGCACCCTTCAACATGTAAAGAACGCCTAAGGAATCATAGGTTTTTCCACTCGCGGCAGCCTTCAGATTATAAGCCCTACCCAAATATTTCCAGTCATCCGGTAAGACTTTTTCAGGAGCAATTTTTATCAATTCATTCAAATTCTCGATCGCTTTATCAGGCTCATTTGTCTTTGAATATGACCAACCATACATCCGTTGCATCATCGGATCTTTTAATTTACCCTTTAGCTCATCCAGCATAGTCAAAACCTTCGGGTAATCGTCCGCAGTAAAGGCAAACTTGGTACCTCTTAACTTAATCTGGGGATCAGTGTTTCCACTTTTCTGCAAGTACAAATCAAAGTTTTCTGCAGCCTTTTTGTACTGCTGTGCCAGATAATAAAGTTCTGCCAAGTCCTTATAAGCAGGTGCAAAGTTGGGATCTGCTTCAATTGCTTTCTTGTAGTTATCCAAGGCAAGCTGATAATTTTTACCCCGGAGATAAATCTGGCCGATTTTCTGATGAGCCAACGCATAATTAGGTTTGGCCGTCAACGCGTATTCATAAGCAGTCGCTGCAGGCCCACCTTCATTGCGTATCATTAAAGCATCACCTTTTGAGATATAGGCATCGGCAAGATCCTTGTTTCTTTTTACAGCCTCATCCAATAGACGAATTGCCTCAGCAGGATCGTTATTTTTTTCAAAAAGCGTGTAAGCTTCGCCTATTCTAAAAAGAATTTCCGCTTCCTTCTTCTTCTTTTTTTCAGCAGCGTCAAAAATTTCCTTCGCTTTTGCCTTTTCGCCCTTACCGAGCGCAACCGTACCAAGACCAACCTGATTAATTACAGACTTGTCGTCTATCTGCAAACCTTTTTCAAATGCCTTTTGAGCTTCATCAAGCTTACCGGTTTTGATATAATAGTATCCCAGATAATATTGATTATCTGCTGATGGAGTTTCTGCCAGCTTTGTGAATAAGGTACCTGCCTCAGTAAATTTTTCACCATTTATTAAAGCCAAACCATCCTGGACTGTTTGTGCGTGTACATTGATAAACGCAAATAAGCCAAATAACAATACTTTATATTTCATCTTCATCATTGTGTTCATTTTTTACCCGGTTAATATTACGATAAAAAATTTGGTCTTTCAATAAACAAGTTCCAAATGTAATAAATTGTACAACAAACGTTAAAAATTTCGTCCAGTCTTTACCTCCAACTCTCTTGGATATGGTATTCGAGGTAACAGGCCCATTTTTTCAATGATTAGCCCTCCTACATCCCTGGCGATATATGTCATCAATCCTCCTCCTAACCCTGAATAGCCCTCACGGCTGATTATGTAAATCTCCCGGCTTAACGGGTAGTTCTTAAATTCCAGTCCGCTTTGGAAGGGTTGGTAATAGTCTTTCATTGAGCCAGGAGTAGCAGTTTTTGCAATGCCAAATACATTTAATCCCTCTGATAACTCCTCACTTATTAATGAATGTCCATCGCTGATCCAACTCACTCCTATGAAACCCATAGCCAGCGGATCAGATTTAACATAACTGATTACTTTTTCATTGGATCCTGCTGAAACCAGCCTAAGTTTCTTCAAATCTTTGACTCCGAACTTATCCAGCACAAAGTTGAGATTACTTGCATTTATATTGTCAAAAACCAACGTGATTAAGCCACTCTGATTGCTGCCATGCAACTGGTTCCAACTCGTTATTTTTCCTTCAAAAATTTCCCTCAATTGCGGAAGAGTTATCAAACTATCCGTATTCTGCTTACCAACAATGATTGCGAGTCCATCAGTGGCGATATGCTGCGCCTTCTGGTATCCCTTTTGCTTTTGCACCATTGATTGCTCTTTTTCATTGAGCCTCCGGGTTGTAAAAGCAATTCTTGCACTGTCCTGAAGAAGTTGCAATACAGCATACTGCTCCGGTTTATAATCAACTTTGAAATGTGCCTCGGGATAAATTCCTTCGTAAGCGTTGGTAAGAGCGAAAACAAGGGGTTTGAGCGATTCATCCGCCACAATGGTGATAGAACCTCTCCTTGGATTATCCAATTGCTTTGCGTCAGGACTACACGAGCCCATTGCCGCCAACAAAACGAGGAATGTAAGGTAACTTTTGAAACTCTTCATGGCTAGTCCTGATTATCTCTTCTTCTCCAAACTCTGTATCCCCGGAAAATTCCGTATAAAATAAGTATACCAGCCAATGCGTACCGTTGGGTATTGTTGATCGGTAAGAGATTAAAAGACGAGGAGGAGAAGATCAAGTAGACCCCTCCTCCTACGTATATCAGAGCCATTATCAGAGAGGCAAGATCAATAACCTTCTCATGTAATGGTTTTTCCCTCATGAGTTACTCCAACTGGAAATTAATTGGCAAGTTGTATTTTACACGTACTGCACGTCCCGATTGCTTACCAGGCTTCCACTTTGGCATTGCTTTCACAACCCTCATAGCCTCCTCATCACATCCGAAACCAAGACCTTTCAATACAGACACGTCTTGTATACTTCCATCAACGTTTACAACGAACGACATAAATACCCTTCCTGATACATTGGCTCGGGAAGCAGCACTTGGATATTTGATATTCTTTCCAAGGTACTTATACATCTCCGACTGACCTCCCGGGAATTCGGGTTGTTGCTCAACAACGGTGAAGATTTTCTCAGGTTCCGGTGCTGCTTCAACTACCGTTCCTTTACTTGGAGCCGCAACAGCCTCAGGTGCAACAATAATTTCATTCGCATTCGGGTCACCTTCAACCGTTTTATTTGCAACTACCGCTTCCTTTATTTCCTCCACGGTCGGCGGTGGTGTTTCTTCAGGAACTTCCTCATCCTTTTTAACTTCAGGAGGTAAGAACTTCACTGTGTTCACCTTTGGCTGCTCAATCGGCGGGGGCGGCGGTGGTGGTGGTTCTGTCGGATCAATCGGCGGCGGTGGCATTTTCATTAAGTCCACTTCAAGTTCAATCGGCTCGTCATCATTACCCAACGCCAATTTACTGATAATTGACGGGCCTAACATAGCCAAAATGAACAGAACTGCACCTATTATAGTTGCTTTCGTCACATCGGCACGATATCCTTTGCGAAGCGAAAATGCCCCATACGCCTTATTACGATTTGCAAACACTATATCATCAAGTGTCGCATTCGGGCCTATCTCTGCCATGGCGGTTTTTTTAAATTGTTATAAAATTATTTGTCTTTTGGAATAACCTTGTCTCCAAGTACTTTCTTCTCCGAATCTGTAAGATTATCAACCAAGGCATATCTCTTAGTTTTGGTTATTGCCATTTCGTCAAGTGCATCTACCATATTCTTAAATGATGATACAGCTGTCGGCTTTAAAACCACAACAAATGCGTCATTGCCTTTCTCGTCTTTAGGATTCGCGGCGTTGATACGTCTTTGAGCATTGAAAATTACCGTGCGAAGGTCATATCCATATCGCGTTGTTTTGAGAGACTCTTTCGCTTTGTCATCATCAGCCGCAACTCCATCAAGATAATAAACGTCATCATTCGATCCCAAAAACAGGGTTAAAACTTTGGACGCTTTCAACGGTTCAGTTTCCTCGGGAGTATCCTTATCCTGTTTATCAGGAAAGAATACCGACATCGCCGTTGGCTTGGTCATTGTTGTTGCAAGCATGAAAAAGGTAATAAGCAAGAATCCCAAATCCACCATGGGGGTCATATCGACCCGGGTTGACATCTTCTTGCCACGAACTTTGCCGTCGCCTTTCCCATGCCCACCACCACCGGATTCCTCTATTGCTGCCATTTCAAATTTTTAATTAAAGTGATACGTGTTTCTATCAATCCACTTTGTAACCAGCTGGAGCCTGTTCCTTTCCTGTGATCAAACTGAACTTGTTTATATTCTGCGACTGCAGATTGGCAAGCACATCTTTAAACACCGGGAACTTAGCAAGATTGTCACCTTTCAAAGCAATCCGTAACTGTGGATTGGCTTTGCGGGCTGCGTACACCCAGTCGGCAAGTTCACTGGTTCCAGTTGAATCAACTTTAATTCCAGGCTGCTTCACAGATGCCAATTGCTCCTTTGGTAAACTTAACCAGGGCTTCAATTGATTGATCGGGAAACCAAAACTAGACTGCAGTGCAAATTTCGCCTTCTCCGTATCAGTAAAAGAAATTCCCTTTGTTTGGGCAATGTTGTCAAGCATCTCGAGACGAGTAGGCTTGGCATCAATCCCAAAGAAAACTTTTCCGGCCTTGTCAATACTAATGACCATAATTTCATCATCAGGCACCTTTGTCTGCGAAATGGATGTCGGAGTTTGTATCTCCGCATCATTCTGCTTAAATGTCGCCGTCATGATAAAGAACGTCAGAAGTAGGAACGCCACATCCGTCATCGCCGTCATATCTGTATGCGGCGGGTGTTTTTTAGGCTTTACTACTGCCATAACATTTACAAATATATAAGTTTTTTTAATATTAACGAAACTTTCATATTAAAAGTTTCTCACTATCAATAATGTGCAGCGAAATTTTGCTGAATACTCATTCCGATTTCGTCAATACTATAAGTAAGATCATCCACGCGACTGTTAAGATATGCGTAAGAAATCGTAGCAATGGCAGAAGTACCGATACCGAGGGCAGTGTTAATAAGGGCCTCAGAGATACCTGTTGCAAGTGCTGCTGAGTCAGGAGATCCAGAAGTACCTAACGCTGCAAACGCCTTGATCATACCGATTACCGTTCCAAGAAGTGCCAAAAGTGTAGAAGCACCAGCCAATGTTGCGATAATTGTAAGGTTCTTCTGAAGCATCGGAAGTTCCAAAGTAGTTGCTTCCTCTACTTCTTTCTGAAGTGCAGCAAGTTTTTGTTCTTTGTCAAGCCCTGTTTCAGTTGTTAATTGTCTGTATTTCAATAGACCAGCCTTGATAACGTTTCCAACAGAACCTTTCTGTTTGTCACATTCTTTGATAGCTTCGTCAATTTGATTCTTGTCAAGAAGGCTTCTAATTTTGCGAACAAAAGAATCAATGCTTCCTGTACCACTCGCCTTGCCCAATGTGATCAGACGTTCGATTGTAAAAACCAAAACAATTAAGAAGCAAGTCATCAAAATTGGTACAATTGGGCCTCCTTTGTACACAATTCCGTAGTAATCACCATCGATCGGGCCTTTTGCGTGGTCACCATCTTTAAAGTGGGAAGCATCTCCCAAAACGAATAAATAAATGCAAAGGGCAATCACAAATAAAACAGGGATTACTAATGCCGGGTTCAAACCGCCTTTGCCTTTTGTTGCTGCTGCTGCAGGCTTTGGTGCTGGTGCCGGACTTGTAGCTTTCTTTTCCATCAGACTTACTTTTAAAGGTTAAATTGAGATTTTGGTTGTGAATTAAATAAAACTTTTGGTTAAAATAGAGATTTGTAAAATAAAATTTTGGTTGTGGTTTCGTGGTATCAACGCTTACAAAAGTATGAGTTTTCCTTTTAAAAAAAAGCAAGCTTTTTCTCAGTTTTTTTATTCAGTTTTTTAAGTTTCAAATTGACAATTGCACGTTTTAAAGATTCCCTCCATAAACAATTATTGACATATAGCCCTAACTTTCGCTGATAAACAGCCATATAAGCTATATTTCCAAGTTCTATAAAATTGCACTATACACCCCAAACTATACCAACTTGTTTTTTCAATATGGCATTAGTCAGCTAAATTATTTCTTCTTTGGTCCTGAAAAGCAAATATAATTTTTATTTGCTTTTCAGGATCACTTCGCTTTTCTGTTTCAAAGAACATAAATAATTCCTGTTTGCGGGTTATTACCTTATCAAATACAAACTTGTCAACATACTACTTATGCCGGTTTGATAATCGAATCAGGAGTTTTACTTATTCAGTTCACAAAATTGTGGTATTTTTGGATTTATAAAAGTGCAATAACCATTAAGATAACAAATTGTTAACATCATGAAAATTGACCAGGAAGCATTAAGAAAGATCGCTCAGCTTGCACGGCTGGAAGTAAAACCGGAAGAGGAACTTGCGTTACTGGAAAGTATGGATAATGTATTATCCTGGATGGATCAGCTGAATGAAATTAACACAGAAGGAGTTGAGCCACTGATACACATGATGGATGAAGTAAACAACTGGAGGGAAGATGTAAGCTCCAATAACCTTTCTCGAATTGAAGCTCTGGCAAACGCCCCGAGCCAGGATGGCGTATATATTAAAGTCCCAAAAGTTATTGAATAAAGGTATTTTCCACCCTGGCAGTAAAATTGAGCAACGAGACATATACCTCCTTCCCGGGAATTGGCGCAGGTTCAGGAATAATTCCCGCAGCCTTTATTTCAGTATATGACCTCGAAATTATCAGCATCCAGATGAGCAGGGAATGACTCGCGATAACTTCCCAACTCCTTTTTTGAAATCGTTATTATTTCGATAGACTCCGATTTCCCTAAACTCAACACCGACTCCCCCAGAAAGTCCAGCAAGACCGATTCCCCCTGATGCTCAGTTCCGTTTCCATCTACTCCCACCCGATTGACACCAGCTACAAATGCCTGATTTTCTATTGCCCGAGCAGCAAGCAATGTATTCCAGGCATGTGCACGTCTTGCGGGCCAGTTGGCTACATATATAAGTATATCATAGAAATTATTTGATGTGTTACGGCTCCACACAGGAAAGCGAAGGTCATAACAGATAAGCGGGCAAATTTTCCAGCCTTTCCAAACAACTATGAGGCGGGCCCTTCCAGGTGTGTAATGACTTTGCTCTTCCCCCATTCTAAAAAGATGCCTTTTATCTGAATAAAGTACAGAACCGTCAGGTTGAACGCAGCAAACCCGATTGTAACAATTCCCGTTCTCCTTCACTGCGAAACTGCCGATAACCATGGCCTCTGTTTGTGCCGCTATATGCCTCATCCACCTCGTCGTTGTAAGATTCATCGGCTCGGCACAAGCTTTGTTCATTGTAAAACCAGTATTAAACATTTCCGGAAGCACAAGTAAATCTATTGGCACTTCGATTGCAGCTATTTTTTCCTCCAGAGATGATAGATTAGCAGTACTATTTTCCCAGTACAGGTCGGTTTGTACCAATGCCACAGTCAAAGTCTGGTCACTTTCCATGTTATCCATAGTTCAATTTCTTCCCTTCGATTCTGAATAAATGCGGGGTACCCTTTTTTCATCCAAGATGCGTAACCCTGTATTGCTATCTCCGACCTGGAAAACGCATTCTATAGTCAGCATCGACATTGCCTTTTGAAATGTCAGTCAGTTTCTTTTTGATGAATTGCTTTTTTAAAGTGGGCAGATAATCTACAAACAGTTTTCCCAGCAGGTGGTCATACTCATGCTGAATAATTCTGGCGGCCATACCACTGAATTCCTCCTCGAACACATTCCACTCCACATCACGATATCTTATTCTGACGGTTTCCAGACGATAGACATCCCCGCGTATTCCGGGGATACTTAAACAGCCTTCTTCAAACGCCCATTCCTCGCCACTCTCTTCAAGCACCTCGGGGTTAATAAACACTTTTTTAAATCCGACCAGTGAAAGGTCCGGCTCATCATCTTCGTCATCTTCATCTTTTTCACTGAACGGTGTTCCATCTACCACAAACATTCTAATGTTCATTCCTATTTGAGGAGCCGCCAATCCGACACCGTTAGCAGAATACATGGTTTCAAACATATCGGCTGACAACTTTTTCAAGTCCAACTCTTCCTTTTCGATAAAACGTGTTGGTTTTCTGAGAATAGGATCGCCGTAGGCTACAATCGGGTAAATCATCTTAATATTGGAATTTTGAGATCATTATAATGGAACTTTGGAATAGCAAAAATGTATGCGCGGATTCTACCGTTTGCTTTCCATATATGACTGCAGAATGATGGTCGCGCTAATTTTATCGATATTTCCCTTATCCCTGCGGTCACTTTTTTTAGAACCTCCCGCGATCATGGATTGCAACGCCATTGAAGATGTAAATCGTTCGTCATGAGTTTGAATTGGGATATCCGGAAAATTTTTTTTCAATAATTTGATAAATGCTGCTACACGTGGCGCGTTGTCACTCTGCGTATTATCAAGCCGCTTTGGCATTCCCACTACGAAAGTTTCAATCACCTCACCCTGAGCATATTTTTTTAGAAACTCCAGAAGGTCATGCGTCCTCACTGTATCCAATGCCGTAGCAATAATCTGTAACGGATCCGTCACCGCAATTCCGGTGCGCTTCGCGCCATAATCGATAGCCAAGAGACGAGGCATCTATATAAATTAAGTTAAATTTTTGTAAAGATAAGACGTTTCATTTAGCTTTCCCTGATTCTCCGGTAGTTGGAGGAATTTGGTACACACATTGTAGATTAACATTATCTTTGCTCTATGATTGAAAAGCGCTGGATACACAACCTTGAACTAACATCCCATCAGCAACAAATTGCAAATGAATTAGCCGGTGCGCTTAATATCAATGCCCGACTGGCAACCCTTCTGGTTCAACGAGGTATTGAGAATTTTGAGGAATCAAGAAATTTCTTCCGTCCAGATATTTCTCGCCTCCATGACCCATACCTAATGATGGACATGGAAATTGCCGTACATCGGCTTTCGGCTGCAATGCAGGCAGGTGAAAAAATCCTTGTTTATGGAGATTATGATGTCGATGGCGCTACTTCCGTTACACTGTTCTACGGGTTCTTAAGTAAAATATATCCAAATCTGGATTATTACATCCCCGACAGGTATAACGAAGGATACGGAGTTTCCTGGCAAAGTATAGACTGGGCACAGGAAAATGGCTTTACTTTGATCGTAACGCTGGACTGTGGGATTAAATCAGTAGATAAGGTAAAAGAAGCCAAGCTCAGAGGCATTGATTTTATTATCTGTGACCACCACCGTCCTGGTGAAGAACTTCCCGAGGCCATTGCTGTTTTAGATCCCAAACGTAACGATTGCCTTTATCCCTACAAAGAACTAACCGGATGCGGAGTTGGATTCAAATTGCTGCAAGCACTATGTACCTTTCAAAAAATAGATCCAGCCACCTTATTTGATTATCTGGATCTCCTGGTAATAAGCATTGCGGCGGATATTGTTCCGATCACCGGCGAAAACCGTATACTGGCTTATTATGGCTTAAAGCGGTTAAATGCTTCGCCAAGAATAGGGGTCAAAGCTTTAATACAGATTGCAGGTATAACCGGTACAATGGATATAACCAACGTGGTTTTTGGACTTAGCCCAAGAATCAATGCCGCCGGAAGAATCAAGCACGCGCGGGAGGCGGTAAAATTATTGTTATCAGAAGTTGAAGAAGAAGCTCAGGAGTTTGCGCTTGAAATTAATAAACACAACACGGATCGAAGGACCTTTGACAGCAGTATAACATTGGAAGCGCTGTCAATGATAGAAAATGATATTTGGTTTGCGGATGCAAAAAGTACCGTTTTATATAAGGAAGACTGGCACAAAGGCGTGATCGGGATTGTAGCTAGCCGCTGTATTGAACATTACCATCGCCCCACCATCATATTAACACAATCGCACGGTAAAGCGACAGGTTCAGCAAGATCGGTTCCTGGCTTTGACGTGTACGAGGCTATCGAAGAATGCGCCGACCTTTTGGAGCAGTACGGAGGTCACACTTTTGCAGCGGGCCTTACTTTACCCCTGGAAAATATCGAGCCCTTCAAAGTTCGTTTTAACGAAATTGTGAGCAGCCGCATTTTACCCGACCAGATGATCCCGGTCATTCAGATTGACATGGACCTCGAACTGGAATTTGCAACGAGCAAATTCTACAATATTTTACGTCAGATGGGGCCTTTTGGACCTGGAAATATGACTCCTGTTTTTGCCAGTACAAATGTTACTCTAGCCGGCAAGCCCGTTATCATGAAAGAAAAGCATCTTAAATTCGATGTAAAGCAAGATGGCTCTCAGGCTTTTACTGCGGTTGGCTTTGGGATGGCCCATTTCTATCCTGACCTCGCGAACGGGAAGCCGTTTTCTATCTGTTACCAATTGGAAGAGAATAACTTCCGAGATAAAAAAACGTTACAATTGTTTTTGAAAGACATAAAATTTCATTAAACATCTGATGATTTGACTGATTCAATAATTTCATAAAATGATACTTAGAACTCAAAACCTGGTAAAAAAATACGGAGCGCGTCTTGTCAATGATAATGTCAGCTACCAGGTTGAGCAGGGGGAGATTGTGGGATTACTCGGACCCAATGGCGCTGGCAAAACTACTTCCTTTTATATGGCTGTCGGGCTGGTGAAACCAAATAGTGGGAAAGTATTTCTCGACGACAAAGACATCACCAATCTTCCCATGTACAAAAGGGCTCGCTTAGGATTGGGTTACCTTGCACAGGAGGCCTCAGTTTTCAGGTCGCTCACGGTCGAAGAAAATATCAGAGCAGTTTTAGAAATGACGGATCTCTCCAGAACTGATCAGAAGAATAAGGTCGAGGAGTTGCTCGAAGAGTTTCATTTGCAGCACGTTCGAAAAAGTAAGGGAATGGTACTTTCGGGAGGTGAACGCCGGAGAACCGAAATTGCCAGGGCTTTGGCTGTAGATCCGAAATTTATATTGCTTGATGAACCCTTTGCTGGTGTAGATCCAATTGCGGTCGAGGATATTCAAAGTATTGTTGCCCGGCTGAAACACAAAAATATTGGCATACTGATAACCGATCACAATGTGAATGAGACCTTATCCATTACAGACCGGGCCTATTTATTATTTGAAGGAAAAATATTGAAACAAGGCACTGCCGAAGAACTTGCAGAAGATGAAGTGGTGCGAAGAGTCTATCTCGGCCAGAACTTCGAGCTTAAAAGAAAATTTGTTTAACCCCTATCTTCACAATAGAAAAGGGAACGCTCACCGGCACTCCCTCTCTTACAATTATTCACCATGAACTGTATTAAAAACCAGTTAGGCCTCTAATGACCTTTATTTCTTAGGGCACTTTTTACATCGTTTACCACTTTTTTTATAACTTTTACAGCACTTTTTGAAGACGCAGTCATGCATACCATTGAGCGACTTTGACCACACATCACATGAGTCAACAACCGCGTCAGTTTCAATCGAAAGAAAAGAGCTCATCGCATTCCATTATGTTATCTTGACAAATGTAGTACCTATTTAGAATCATTCAAAAGGAAAGGGGAAATTATTTTGAACAAATCTAAATAACTGCCATTTTGCGGCTTAAAAAAGATGGTATTTAGTGAAAATAAAGAGCGAGTGCCGGATCAAATCATTTAACTTTCTCCCAGACTTCATGAATTGGTTTGCCGTCGCTGCTTTTTCCACTGTGATCCCAGCGACCGTTTTCTAGCTTCCAGTCAAATTTCAGGCTAGAACCTACCCGGTTATTATCCTTTGAAAAAAACTGAATATTTTCGGTGTATTTTCCGTTCTGGGCGGTGTAGGTTCCACCTCCTGTGGCATAAAATCCTTTTACAGCCGGGTCGATTGCAAACCATTGAAAACGTGTTCCGGAAAGGAGCTTCAAAGTTTTCCTGGTGCCTTGTTGATGAATCTTCAACAATTCTCCTTCGCCGTTCTGAGCCCGCTCTGTTATTTGCCACGCTCCGGCCATGGGAAGGTTTCCTGCGTCATCAATCAGCATCCAAACCATTGCTTCCTCGTAACGCAGCGTAAGCACATTGTCCTTCCTTGTCACCGTAAAAACAATCGGGATTCCTATTTTGGCGGTATCCGAGGAGTTAAATTCCGGCGTGTAAGTCATCTTATCACCCGCTACCGTGAACGGTCCGCCTTCACTTCTTTCAAAATATTTATTCAGCAGACTATATGACGCAATGGCCAGGTAGTTGTCTGCAACAATAAGTATTGAAGTACTTCCCGTAGGTTCCTGAGATTTCCACGCACCTTTGGGAGTTTGCGCCATTGCCGAAATGGTGGGCAGTAGTAGCAGAAATAGAAGATTTCTTTTCATTGTATAAGATATTTGACTTTTACTATACGCATCAAAATTGTGCCAATCGCCCAGGCGGGATCATTAGAAGTCCCGATCAATCCGGCACTGTTGAGAATGAATTAATTATCTCTCGTGTTTAGCTGAATTTACAAGATTCGTCTCATACGCCATATTATCGTAAAACCTCCTTCAAAACTTCCAACGATCTTATCTCTCCGAGTGAGTCCATATGAATTTTGTAAAAGAAAAGTATTTTCTCCAAAATACTAATCCTTCTTTGCCTGTCCAGCTGAGTCAGCACGCCGTATCCATTCATTAGTAGTTGTTTTGTAGCATTCTCTTCAATTCGATCAGGAATCTGCGGATAGTGGCTGCTTTTTAATTCCCTGTCGAGCTCGTCCACCGCCTCGATCCCAAATCCCAGAAACGAGGCAAACTGCATCAGAAATTGTATATGGAAATTCTCAAAACCCGTTATTGCATCATCAAGATACAAGACCGAATGTTCAAGAAATTCAAATAACGGTTCATTCGTCTCCTCCTCCCTAAGCGTTTTGCCGAGTATTTCAGTTACAAATAGCGCCAGACTTGATTTGGCAACATCATAAGGAAGGCTTTGAAATGGTGCATAGCATTTCATTTCCGAGATCCGGTGTACAGTATCGTCCTTTTTCTTGTGGTAGACCACCATTTCCAAGAGCGTAAGCGGTTGAAATAAAGCGATCCTGTTGGTCTTGGATTTGCTGCTTCTTACCCCGTTGACTATATAACTTTGTATGCCAAATACTTCGGTATAAACTTTCGCGATAATGGACGTTTCACGATAACGGATGTAACCTAATGCAATTCCTTTGGTTTTGTGTAACATAATTATCCGTTCATTAGGATCTCAAAATTACATATTAAAGCACCCGGATTCCGTGAAATAAATAATTCTGTCATCTCAATTCGCACTTCCTCGAAAAAAATCAAGGTATACTCCCTTTGGAAAAAACAGGTCGTTGATGAATATATCACATTTGAACGGTATGATCCTTGAATTATGGCTTGCTGACCTTGTGAGTGCGTGGTTAACAATGAGCCTGCGAGCTCAACTCTAAAAATTCGAGAGAAATAGCAATTTTTTGAGTAAAAGGATTTGTACCTTTGTACCCGTCAGCGAACTAAATTACCTCTGGTGTTCGTTAACACAATATTAAAAGGAATACGATTTGCACCCAGCAAACAAACATATTTCTAAAGCATTAGTCTTCTCATGAGCGACGCCATAAAGCATGAATGCGGAATAGCACTTATCCGTCTTAGAAAACCCTATCAATATTATATAGACAAATATGGTACGCCGCTTTATGCCGTACATAAGTTGTCGGTAATGATGGAAAAACAGGTTAACAGGGGCCAGGATGGAGCCGGAGTAGCCAACATAAAAATAGATGTCCCCGCAGGAAAGCGCTATATCAGCCGATACCGATCCGTAGAGCCTCAGCCACTTACGGATATATTTGAAAAAATCCACAAGAAATTCAGGAAGGGTCTAAAAAACCATAAAGACAAGGCGTCGGATGCCAAATGGCTTCAGGAGAATCTTGCATTTACTGGTGAGGTGTGGCTAGGTCACCTGCGCTATGGTACCCACGGAACCAACGAAGTCGAGAACTGCCATCCAATGCTACGTCAAAGTAACTGGAGAAGCCGAAATCTGGTGATGGCCGGAAACTTTAACATGACCAATGTAGACGAGCTTTTTGGTAAACTGGTGTCGTTGGGACAGCATCCGAAGGAAAAGGTGGACACGGTGACAGTCATGGAAAAAATTGGACATTTTCTGGATGAAGAGAACCAGCGTGTGTTTGAACGGTTCAAAGGAATTTATGAAAATCCAACGTTGTCAGACGTCATAGAAGAGAATATCGATTTGCAACGACTTCTTTATAGATCATGTCGTGATTTTGACGGTGGTTATGCAATGTGCGGACTTACCGGTTATGGAGCAGCGTTTGTAATTCGTGATCCTGCAGGAATCCGACCTGCATTCTACTACGCCGATGATGAAGTTGTCGTTGTTGCATCTGAAAAACAGGCAATCAAAGCTGCTTTCAATGTAAACTACGACCAGATACAAGAAATCACCCCTGGTTCTGCATTAATTGTTGACAAAAACGGAGAATATAACGAGTTTCCTATTTTGCCCAAACTTGAAAAACGGTCTTGCAGTTTCGAACGAATTTACTTTTCAAGAGGCACGGATCCGGACATTTACTATGAGCGCAAGCAACTTGGTAAACTGCTTATTCCGCAGATACTGAAAGAAATTAATTACGATCTGGAAAACACGATCTTTTCATACATTCCAAATACGGCTGAAACTGCGTTTTTGGGGATGATTGAAGGGTTGGAAGAATATCTTGCGAAAAAGAGAAAGCAGGCTATTATGGAAGGCATTCTTTTCGAAGCGGATCTTGAAAGGGTACTGTCATTCAGGCCCAGAATTGAGAAGCTGGTTACCAAGGACGTCAAATCCAGAACATTCATTACCGCCGACGCGCTTCGTGATGACATGGTTTCTAGTGTGTATGATACCACTTTCGAGGTGGTTCGAAAAGGTATAGACACGGTGGTCATTATTGACGATTCCATTGTGCGGGGTACTACACTGGAAAAGAGTATTCTAACGATGCTTGATCGCCTCCAACCAAAGAAAATAATTGTAGCCTCATCTGCACCTCAGATCCGGTTCCCAGATTGCTATGGAATAGATATGTCAAAGATGAAGGATTTTGTAGCTTTCCGTGCGGTACTCAAGTTGCTCGAAGAACGCGATCTGGATTACCTGCTTGAAGATGTCTACACTCAGTCTGTAACTTCAATCGCCACTAAAAATCCTTATCATACCAATTATGTCAAGGCTTTGTATGAGCCATTCACAGACAAGGAAATTTCAGACAAAATAGCGGAGATTATTAGACCGAAAGATTTGAACGCGGATCTGTCCGTCGTTTTCCAGACCGTTGAGAACTTGCATAAGGCTTGTCCACAGCATTTGGGTGACTGGTATTTTACAGGAAACTATCCGACACTCGGCGGAAACAAGGTTGTGAATAAAGCGTTTGCTAATTCGCATGAAGGAAAATTGGAAAGAGCTTATTAATAAAATAACAGGAGTTTTGATAGAACAGCCAGCCAGTTTCAGGTTGGCTGTTTTTCGTTATTGCCAGTTCTTCCGAAACCTGATCAGCCAAGTTTTAAAGGTTCCGACGTACCGGTTTATTAGAAAAGTTTAGACAAATCATTCAATTCGATTAACTTGCCTTTTTATAAAACCTAAATCTCATGACTCACTTTCAAAAAATTATAAGGCTAAAACTCGCAATAGCTTTATTATTGCTGAGCACGCTCTCGTTTTCTACCCATGCACAGACGACCAAAACAGGAACTTTAAATGATATCAGTTTTCTGGACGGTCGCTGGCTTGGGACATACAACGGTGGCCCTATTGAAGCTTCCTGGACGGCACCTGCTGGAAACAATATTGTAGGCTTCATCAGAATGATTAAAGGAGACCAACCTTCGCTGTACGAATTATTTGCGTTTGAGCAAACCGATAAGGGCCCGGTGGCATTGATCAAGCATTTTAAACCTGGGATGATATCGCTGGAAGAAAAAGACGCACGCGATCGTTATGTTTTTATTGAGGCAAAAAAGAATCAGGCTCTTTTCGAAAAGGATGACATTTCTGTTCGAATCATTTACGAACTGCGAACGCAGAACCAGCTTGTAATTCAGCGAGGCAAAATGGAAGATGGTAAATGGGCTTTTGTGGATTTGTTTGTCTTCAAACGCATTCCATAAATTTCAAATCCCTGCAAAAGATGCATTTTCTGGAGTAGATTTAATTCAATTTTTTAAGATGAGATAGACTCCGGCAACGAGTAAAACCGCGCCAGCAATTCTTGGGAGCGTAATTTGATGTACCGCAAATCCTTGTAGGCCGTAATGATCAACGGCGATGGCTGCGACCATTTGCCCCGCCACAACCAGACAGATCATATTCGCCGGGCCAATTTCTCTGATTATAAAAATTACAGTCAATACGTAAAATGCGCCCATGACCCCGCCAAGGTAGCGAGTCCAGCTAACCTGCTTAAAATCATTGATACCGGGAACAGGATGCTGATTAAAACAAGCGAAAGCTATCAACAGCACGACCAGTCCTACCAAAAATGAAGTAAGCGCTGCCAGAATTGGGTTATTGAGCGATTCACGTAACTGCGCATTAACGCCCGATTGAACTGCGTTGCTAATACCAATCAGGAAAGCGAAAAATAGAAATATCCAGTTCATGTAGCGTTATTTTTTCATCTCACTAACTTCGTCGGGATCAACCGTCTTGAAGTGACCATAAACTCTCAAAATAATAGCCAGCGCTACCGTAACTTCCGCAGCCGCGACTACAATAACAAAAAGTGCAAAAAGTTGCCCACTTAATTTTTCAGGATCATGACGGCTAAAAGCGACCAGATTGAGATTAACGGCGTTAAGCATCAATTCAATCCCCAAAAGTATCCCAATAAAATGACGTTTTGTGACCGCAACAGCGAGCCCTATGCTGAAAATAGCCGCAGCGACAAAAAGGTAATGTTCGAGTGGAATGGTCATTATTTAGCTGGATTTCGGTTTAGGGCGAGATAAGCCGCGCCAATTAATGCAACTAAAAGTAAAATTGCTATCATCTCGAATGGCAGCAAATGACTTGTCATTAATTCCACGCCGATTGTTTTTACCGTGGATCTGCTACTATTTATCAACCCATCCATGACAAAATTGGACGAATAAATCACATAGCACAAAAATCCAAATAAGCATGCGCCAATCGAAAAGCCCCATATTTCTCTCTTCATCGGAACAACCACTCGATTGGAACTAGAGGAAACAGCGTGTTTGTCAGCCTTTTGAGTCAGCATAATCCCGAAGATCAGTAAGATTAATACTCCTCCCACATATACCATGATTTGGGTAACAGCCAAAAAATCAGCCCCAGCAAATACGTATAGCGCAGCGATTCCTAAAAAAGTCAGGAACAGCCCAAAAGCACAGTAAATGAGGTTTTTTGAAAACAGAATAAACAAAGCCGAAGTGACTGTCAATATAGAAAACCCGTAAAATGAAACTGCCTCAATGCTTAATTCACCCATCTGTTTTAGGTTTTGGTTTCATCGTAGGACGGAAAGTAGGTTTTGGATCCGTAACTTCGGCTTTTCTCTCCTCACTTTCAGTGGTAGTTTCCTGCTTGATAGCTGGGCGGAAGGCTTGTTTAACCGGCTCGGTTGATTCAGATGAAGTCTTTGGTTCATTTCCGTCCTCTACCTTAGGCTTCATAGTGGGACGAAAAGCCGGTTTGGAAGCAACGGACCCGGTTGATTCAGATGAAGTTTTTGATTCATTTTCATCCTCCACCTTCGGCTTCATAGTGGGACGAAAAGCCGGTTTGGAAACAACGCGCTCCGTTGATTCAGATGCAGTTTTTGATTCATTTTCATCCTCCACCTTCGGCTTCACAGTGGGACGAAAAGCCGGTTTGGAAACAACGCGCTCCGTTGATTCAGATGAAGTTTTTGATTCATTTTCATCCTCCACCTTCGGCTTCATAGTGGGACGAAAAGCCGGTTTGGAAACAACGCGCTCGGTTGATTCAGATGCAGTTTTTGATTCATTTTCATCCTCCACCTTCGGCTTCATAGTGGGACGAAAAGCCGGTCTGGAAGCAACAGGCCCGGTTGATTCAGATGAAATTTTTGATTCATTTCCGTCGACCACTTTTGGCTTAATTGACGGCCGAAAAACCGGTTTGGCACGAACTGGCTCGGTTGACTCTGAGGAACTGCCTGCCTCATTCGCTGGCTCCACTTTTGGCCTAATGGTTGGTCTGAACGGCAATTTGGGAAGAGCAGATTCCAAATTCTTCAAAGTAGCAGTGTCATCAGGACTCTGGTTGTCAGAAACCACGCTGGAACTTTCCGGTTGTAAAACGGGCTTAAGGGAAGCACGCTCAGCAGTAACTTCTTTATTGTCAACTTCCTGAATTTTGGGTTTAATACCCGGTCTGAAAGTGGGCCTCGCAGTCGCAGGTGTAGGCTCTGACGCGGTCACAGGTTTTGGAGATGCAGCCTTGAGTGCTTCCTTTTCTTTCTGAAATTGCTCTAGTATCCTCCGTTTTTCGTCCGCTTCCGTCGGCGAAAGATTTGCATAATTGTAGACCATGTCCCTGACATCCAATTCGCTGTAATCGAATGTTTTAGTCATCGTCAAACATTCTGTCGGGCATACCGTTGTGCAAAGTCCACAATAACAGCACTTTGCCATATCAATGTCAAACTTCGCAGCATAAAGCCGTATTGGGGAACCATCCGATGCACGGCCTACTTCTTCAATCGCGCGGATGGGCTCAATTTCTATACAATCAACGGGACAAACTTTCACGCATTTATCACAGACAATGCAGTCGTCCATTTCATTGTGAAGCCGATAACGGCCATTATCCGGAATTGCTATCGTTTCCTGAGGATATTGAATGGTAACCATTCCATTCTGCAAATCGTAAAAATTGTCAGAACGAATGTCCGTTATCGTGCGTCGTTTACGGGCTTGCCACAGATGGCGCAACGTAAGCCGCATGCCAGTGACAGTTGTAATGATTCCCGCTGATATATTTTTAAAGTAAGTCGACAACGTTTTTGATCTTGTTGAAGTCAGAAAGGTGTGAGTAAAACAAAAGGCTCACTCCTGATAATTTAACCCATTACAAAGATAGAGTAAACTAAATAAAAACTTACCGTTCGTTCAGCACTCCTTCAACCAGGGTTAGTAATTCATTCTGAATAGACTGTCCTTTGTCTGCAATGTACCATCGTTGAATTTCCTCCGAAAATTCACTATACGATTTTGAAGGATTGGCTTTATAAGCATACAAAAGAGCTTGTGCACCAGCAGGTCGAGGCCCCCAATTGAATAGTTCATTAAAATCCTGGTCCACAGCCACTAATTTCGGAATAGATCTGCCACCTGTGGTAAGGTAACCATCCATCAGATCCAGATTTTCATCTCGTAACAATAGTTTCACATCAATAGCTGCATTCATTCCGGCAGCGAAATTGATGATCGGCAGAATCTGTGAAGCGTCTCCACACCACGCCTCCGTGAGGATGTACCAGGTTTGAGGAATCTGTATCTCACCCACAGCATTTTTCAGATCCTCATTCAAAACCAAGGTTTTGTTGAGTCTTTGCATACGGTGCAGATTGAGTTTTGTGTAGTGCGTCAGATCCTCCGATTGTTTTGGTCCCGTAGTTCTTCCTTCTCGAACAACCTGCTCCAGGAGAAGCATATAATCAGAATAGGTGTAGAGATTTCTGACAATACCATTTTGAAACAAATGTGATATATTTTTCATTACACGTTTAGCTTTGAGAGGTCGGGCGTCGACTTTGATTACGAGCGATTCAGCGGCGCTTTCACCACTATTTTCTTCCAGAACCTTCCATAATAAAGCATAGTTCCATTTCTCGGCTCAAACCTTCCTGTTCAAATAAGTGTCATAATCAATCTGGGTAGCGATATAATCGTCATTCATTAAGGGAGAAGTGAATATAAAGTCCGCTGTGGCGCGGTTGGAAGCAACCGGAATATTCCAAACAACACAAAGCCTCAACAGCGCCTTCACGTCAGGATCATGAGGCTGCGCTGACATGGGATCCCAGAAAAAGATCAGCAGATCGATCCTTTCCTCGGCGATCATGGAGCCAACCTGTTGATCGCCCCCTAAAGGACCGCTTAGTAACCTTATTACCGGCTGGCCTAAAGTTTCCTCCATCAATCTTCCGGTTGTACCAGTTCCGTACAATTCATTTTTCGACAACAATTCACGATTCATGTATGCCCAATCGGCCAGTTCAGCTTTCCGGTTGTCATGAGCAACCAGCGCAATTCGTTTTCGGGACGGAATATTCCTAAAATTCACCATGGATTCATGATCAGATTAAATAGTATATCGCATTCGTTCAATCCCCATCATTTCAATTAAAGCCTGAAGGTATTTTCTAGCAAGAACCTCTCTGTCAAAATGGGTTTTTGCATAAATATAACCGTTTTCACCTTGCTTTCGAAGGTTTTCGGGTTTGTTCATACATTGCAATATTTTATCCGCGAAGTCCTTCGGATTTTCAGGATCAACAAATACTCCAGCGTTTGCATCCTCCACCAGGGTTCTGGATATCCCATCAATGGCCATTAGAATAGGCTTTTTGCACGAGAAGTAATCAAAAGTTTTGTTAGAATAGACCGTCTTAAAAATTCCCGTCTTTTTTAGAACCGAGGTCCCCATATCAGATGCGATGATATATTTAAATGCTTCTTCCCTTGGGCAAAAATCAATAAATTTCACATTTGTCAGGTTCAATTTACGTGCTTCCATCATTAATGACTTTTTGCAGGCCCCTTCTCCGATCAGCAAAAAACACACATTAGTGTTTCTTAATATTTCAGCAGTTTCAAGAATTTGTAACAAATGATTGGCCGGTCCATGTGCGCCAACGTATGTTACGATAAACCGGTTATCAAGGTCATTTTGCGTTCGAAAGGTTTTAACATCTAAATTATCAAGAACCTCATCTGAATATCTAAAATCCGCCCCGTTAGGTATAAGTATGATTTTATTTGGGTCGACGCTCTTCGTGTCAACTAAAATTTCTCGAAAAGCCGGTGTAAGTACGGTGATCATTTTTGCTTTTCCATACAGGTATTTTTCAAACCAGCAGGCAAGAGAAATAAGGAATCGGTTTTTAAGAAACCCCATTTCAATGGCAGATTCCGGCCAAAGATCTCTGACCTCGAAAACAAATGGAACTCTCTTTATTACCGAAAGCAGCAAGGCGGTAATCCCCAAAAAAATAGGTGGCGAGGTAACAATGATGACATTATATTTCTCCCGCGCATGAAAAATCCCAGCCCAAATACTGGAAAATGTAAATGTTAAAAATGCGAGAATCCTTTTTTTAAAACTCGTACTCTTATAGGACGGCACGAAACATCGAATCACGAAAACACCATCCATGTTCATCTTTTTTTCAAAATATTTCTCGGGGTATGGTCTCGATTTCAGGTCCATATAGTGCCCCATTCCCGCTAGCACAGTTATCTCATGTCCGGCCTCAGTCCAGATGCGGCTCATCTCATTCCAGCGGGAACCGCCCCCCTCATGATCTTCGAGAAAGTATTGATGAATTAATAAAACACGCATCAGGATGGATTACGTTTGATAATTGTTTTTACATAGCCTGCCAATGAAGAAAAAACCAGTCGCGGAACCGATATTTTATGTCCATAACTTTCTGAATACCAGCCCTCCATTTTGGAACAGAAAATTTCCTTTCCGCTTTTATCAAATGCCTGGATCGAAAATTGATGAAAGAAAGACTCCCCGGGATGCCAGATTTGATGGATAGGAAGATTCGCAGGAGCGTTTTCAACCCAATCCTCGACTGTCCAATGCAATAGCTCAGACACTTTCGTCACTTTTCGTCGATGCACAATTCCTTTTCCTGCCTCCCGAAATCCCTCAAATTCAGCTTGTAAAATCAAAGAATCGTTTTCTTTTCGAAATGATGACCCGGTTTTTGTAATCCAATCATACCAGATGAATCTTGCCCCCCTGCGCATTTGATCAAAGTCACCCAACATTACAGTGTTGTGTGAAGCGGTGCCCGAGAAATAGTTTTTCCATTTTTTACTTGTATTGTACTTATACGAACCGGCATCCCGTAAAATGTTCTCGCCATTTACCCAGATATCCAAATGAAGATTATCCGCCTGAAAAGGACGCTGTCTGTAACTTCCACATCTTAGGAAAGTAATCGTGGTGTGATCACGGACAATGAAGTATCCGCTTTTTTCATAGCAGATAAATTTTGAGTCTTGCGTAAGAAGTTGGGATTTTGCAGCCTGATTATTGGCCATCTTCCCCACACCAAACCAAGATGCCTCTTCTTCCCATTTTCCGTTATCATAGTTCAATTGCTTTCCCAATACGCTAGCAAGGGCCAAGAGCTGCGGTCTGAAATCCCTGAAATGACAGTCTGTTAACGGGAAAAACAAGGCTCCATCATTGTTTCCATAATTGGGCAACCAACCCGTTTCATCATCCTGGCAGCTACGGAGAAATTCCAGCGATTTGGTTGCTCGTTCATAAATTACTGGAGCCCATTCTTCTCCGTTCAAATCGGCCAGCCTGATCGCCAAAGTTAGCAGCTGAATAACTATGCGGTGATAATTCATTGAGAACTGTAAAAACGTCCCATCTTGCTCAACCTGATATGCTATTTCTGTTTCAAACCATTTTTTCCCATCCTTCTTCCATTGTGAACTTTCCGGAAAAAATGGGTATAGTAAGCCGGTCAGCCATAAGGTCAAGGTCTCCGTCAGCGCGTGATTATTTCTTACCGCGATTCTGGAAAAATCAATATTTTCGCCCACATGCTGTATTTGCCGGTAGATGCTGTTGATGATCAGGATGAACCTATCCTCAGTCAGGTTCGACGAAGTTTTATAATACTGTAGAGCAAATGTCCAGTTCAAAATACGAATGGAAATTTCCTGGCTGCAAATCCAGTTCGGGCCGCAGTTTTCCGGATTTGCAGCAATCCAGTTTTCAATTTCCCGTAGAACTACCTCTGACTGATCCGCCAGGAAATGAATGTCATAGCGAATCAAATCGTACTGGAAAGTGAACCGGGACCTTTCCCAAACGTATTTGATATCGCCCGATTTAGAAGAAAAGTTCGGAATGTCTGTCCAGTGTTTTGCAGGATTGTATCTATAACCTGTTTCCGGATTGGTATGCCAATCAGTCACTGTATACCAGGTTGAATTAAAATAAAGAAATTGACTTTCATTAAACTTATTGAAACGGAGATACAACGAATCCCGATCAATTTCGTAATTAATATTGGCCTGGGGATTATCCAGGAAAAATGGAATGTTATCTGATCGCCACTGACTCAAAGAAATAAAAGTTTTAGCTGGCGAATCGACTGGAAAACGAAGCCTTAATAACCCAGTTCTACGCTGTAATTCGTACCACGAGCGGAAGGCAATATACCGAAAACCCATATTTCGAATAAACTGCAGTGGATAGATTAAATTTTTGAAGGTCATGAAATTTATATGGAAACCTTTATACCGTGACCCACGCACTTAATTTCAAACTTTCCAGAGCAGCGAAAGTAGCTCTTGTACTGTTTACGATTTCGTTAAATGGGATAATTGGCTCTCCGCCCGATTTGACTTTTTCGAGTAATTGAGCAAACATCGATTTGTGTCCTTTATCCTGACCCATTTTCATTTTTGAAAAGCCCTTCAACCCATAGCCTGTCAGAGTCTGAAAGTTTTCAAGGATCAATGTACACCCCTGCGAATAAACCTCAATTCGCTCTTTGTCGTATGCTTTGCTTCCATTGGAAAAGTAGTTAATCACCCCGGTTGAGCCGTTTGCGCATTTCATTGAAATGATGGCATTGTCCGTCGTTTCGGAACTATGCACACCCATAGCGTTCATAGATACCACTGCAATTGGGCTACCAGTAAGATAGCTGACCAAATCGATAAAATGACACGCTTCTCCGATAATACGACCACCGCCAACTGTACGCTGATGTATCCACGAATCTGTGGGCACACTTCCAGCGTTGACCGTAACAATCACGCTCATCGCACCATCACCCAATAAGGATTTCATTTTTTGTACATGAGGAGCGAACCGCCGGTTGAACCCAACAATCAGCGAGACGTTCTCGGATTTTGCATTAACGTAAGTATTTATGATTTGTGCTAATTCCTCTTCATAAATGGCCAGGGGCTTCTCAACAAAAACGTGCTTACCCGCTTTTAAGGATTCTATTACCATGTACGCATGCTGATCATGACGCGTCGTTATCATAACCAAATCCACCTCTTTATCACTTAAAATTGTCTTGTAATCGGTTGTGTTATTCGCAATGTTATATTTCCTTGATAAAGACGCACCCGACAGACCATTCGCACTTGCTATGTATTTTAAACCTGCATTTGCTAAAACCGGCAAAAGTGTATTCCGTGTAAAATTGCCCGCTCCAATAATCCCGATTACCCCACGACTTCCGTTAAACAGACGCGTTTGATGGCGCACGGTTCGTTTATATTCGATGATGTGTGGATATTGAAAAATAGTAGCGATCGACCTGGAGCCGATAATATTTTTATAAACCGAAGAAAATTCTTGCAAGGGAATTAACTCGCTAATGAGTGGCTGAATGTCAAGAGAACCGCCTGAAAGCATTTGCAAGATCGCTTCAAAATTCCTTTTCGCCGTCCAGCGTACATATGAAACAGGATAGTCTACCCCCTCCTCCTCATAAATGGGATCGTAACGGCCAGGCCCATACGAACAAGATACCTCGAACTTTAACCCTTTGTAATAAAATTCGTCTCGTGAAATCTCGACATCGACAACACCTACCAACACTATTTTCCCTCGTTTTCTGGACAGGCGAACGGCTTCTGACATCACGGGTTTTCCACGGGCCGCAGCGGCGATAATTATTCCGTCCGCACCTATTCCACCCGTCAGATCTTTTACAAAATGCTCTGCACTTCCGCGATTTGGGTTATAGATAATAATTCCTTTTGATTCTGCTATCTTTAATCTACCCTCATCCGGATCAATTCCCACCACCCTGCATCCGCTGATACGAAGTAATTCTGCTGTCAAAAGACCTATAAGTCCCAAACCTAAAACGACAACCGTTTCCCCCAACAGAACGCCCAGATCTCTAACCCCTTGTAATGCAATTGCACCCGCTATCGTAAATACCGCCTGGTCATCCGATACATTGTCAGGGACTTTCGCCACCAAATTCTTCGGCACGCAAACGATCTCAGCATGGGGACCGTTATTCGCAACCCTATCGCCAACCTGCACATCCAACACGCCCTCTCCAACCGCTATGACTTCGCCAACATTACAGTAGCCTAAGCAGACTGGCTGATCAAGTTTGTTCTTTACTGCCTTTAATGAACTTAGAAGTCCATCTGTTCTTATTTTTTCGACTACCATTCTGGTCTTCTCCGGCTGTTTTATAACCTTGCCTAATATACCAGCCTTGCTGAATTCAACGAGCATTCTCTCTGTTCCCGGTGAAATCAGACTCCTCCTGGTTTTGATAAGCACGTAACCAGGCTTTAGCATGGGAGCCGGCAGTTCATCAAGAGTGGTTTCTCCTGTTCGAAGATTTTGAATGATTTGTTTCATGATATTGCTTTGAATACATGTAAATCTCACCCAACCACTCCTGGTCGAATGGGGAAAATAGCTTCATTTGAAAGAGTTGTACACAACACCTTTCGTTCCGCTTTCACATGTTGAGGATTGATGGAAAAACCATCGGATGGCGATTATTATTAAGTGGAATTCAAACCCACTTTTAGCTACATTGAGTAATGTGTAACCTGATCGTTATAAATCGAAATATTAATCCTGGATGGACACGAATTTTCCGTTTGAGAGGCAATATAAGGAGTTCAAGAAAATATTTTCAACCATATTAAATTATTTTTTAAAAATATGCTACATTTTTAGGCATACGAATTAAATTTTTTTGCCAAAATCCCGTCTCGATCAATCCAATTTCAAGATTTTACAGCCCGAAAATTCTTCGATCAGTAATTTCATGTCGATACGCTTCCAAAAATTCACAAAAATGACTTATCTGTAAATACTGAGATGAGAAATCTGTCGACTGATCGTAATCTTCCTGATACACTTCCTTGAAATCCGTAATAATATAGCGCAACGCGCGAATGCCTTTCGAGCGCAGCGCTGGAAGGTAAAAATTCTGGTGGCTGAGTGCAAAACAGCCCGGTGTGTAATAATTGGTCGTTTTAATATCTACAGCCAACATCTTACCAATCACATCGACATAACCATACAGCAGCACATTATCCACTTGATGCTCGCAATATACCTGTGTTTTGACCATTGGTCTCGGAAGAAGCATTCTAACCTTTTGGAGAATCTCCGGATCAAATTCTTCTTCGTTCGTACCTTTTATCACGGCTTCTTCAAAAGATGAGCCTTTCGCCTGTGCCATTGTTTGCGGAACGGGAACACGATTAATACGGTCCAAAAGTATTGTTTCGCTAATATATCCCTTCTGATAACGATCAAAAGTGTTGAGAATGGTTGGGTATAGACGGTAATTAATGGTATTCAATTCTATTGGATTAATATGGTGCACCTATTTTCATTAACGGGGCCGTTTTCCAAACCGGTGGGTAATTGAAACGGCAAGCAAGCTAAATTTATCATTTGGCGTATCGCTGTATGATGTGGATTCCTCTGGGTTTATCAGTCTAAGTCCGGATGTCGCGTCGGCCTTGTCGGTCCTCACAAAGTAAAACCTGCAATCAAGGCCAATCTGCCATCGCTCCAAAAGTTCATAATCCAGAGCCATACCGACTGGTAAGATTCCCTCGCGGGTATTTCTTATCCCAGCGGGACCTTTTGGGGTTCCCCACTTCAAAAAAAGAGGATTTCTTGCACTTTGTACACTATTGGTAAATCGGACCAACTCGTCTGTATCCAGGTCAAATGCATTTGCTCTAAAAACCATAAGACCCACGCCACCGTAAATACTGAAATCACAATCTCCCCTTTTTCTTCCGCGAAACTGCTCTGTTACATTCCATTTCGCCAAAAATTCAGTTGTATTGTATTTGGTAACAAAGTAAGATTTAAAAAAGTCTCCATTTTCTCCTCCCAGCCTGCCAATTGTATAACCCAGAGAAAAAGAAACTTTTTGATTGATATCCCGACTCAAATTTATTCCGAGCATACCCTGCATGTCCTGTTCGTTTAATTCCCCATAAAATTGGGTCAGCCCGCCATAGGTCTTGAAGGAATAGTGAGAAATTTCTTTTCCCAGGTTCGATCTCCCCGAAACAGGCTTCAATTTGGGTTTAAAACTTCCCTGACCTTCGGCCTGGGAACAATACAAAAGGAAAAAGATACCCCAGAGTAAATTTTTAAAAATCATATCGTGTTGATGAAGTGCGTGCCTCACAAATATAAAAATATCGGTCAATAAATTGCATTTCTTCCTGTTTAAATGAGGCCATTACAAAAATTTCACAACTTCTAACCCTCCTGAGAATTGGAAGAGTTAGTTTTGCAACTTATATCATGGACAAAATTAGTATGAGTGTAGTACCTTATAAGGACAAGGACGGGAGTAAAAGGGAACAAGTCGCGGAGATGTTTGACAATATTTCTCCAAAATATGATTTGCTGAATCATGTTCTTAGCGGAGGCGTTGATATTTACTGGCGCAAACGCGCGATTAAGCTGCTTCGCAAGCAGCAGCCAAAGGTTATTCTCGACATTGCTACCGGTACGGGAGATTTTGCGATTGAGGCCCTGTCTCTAAAGCCTGAAAAGATTGTCGGTGTGGATATTTCGGAAGGCATGCTGGCCGTCGGGCGGGAAAAAATCATTAAACTAGGCAAGCAGAATATCATTACACTTCAATCCGGCGACTCGGAAAGTTTGTCTTTCACGAACAATTATTTCGACGCAGTAATCGTTTCGTTTGGAGTACGTAACTTTCAAAATTTGCTGGCCGGGCTGACTGAGATGAACCGCGTGATGAAGCCCAATGGAACCTGCGTCGTTGTTGAGTTTTCGAAACCACGAAGCTTTCCATTTAAACAGCTATATAATGGATATTTCAAGTACATTTTACCGTTGATCGGTAAAACAATCTCGAAGGATAGTTCCGCCTACACATATCTGCCCGAGTCTGTTCAGGCATTTCCGGATGGTGACGCTTTTCTTGAAATTTATAACAAAGCAGGTTTTAAAAACACCAAATGCATACCACTTACCTTCGGGATTTGTTCCATATACATAGGACAAAAGTAACTCTTCTTTTATTTTTTCTGCTGTCATTTTCTTTGCAGGAGACTTGTGCACAGGGCATTGGCTACAAACGAAAGCATCTGGAGTACTACGATGACAAGCCAATTCACTACGGCATTCTGTTTGCTGTCCCTTTCACGCGTTTCAACATTACGCATAATGACGATTACGTAAACAAGGATTCTGCCTTTGTAATTCAATCACCCACTCAGGCAGCATTCAGGATGGGATTTACGATTAATGCCTTTCTCAACGATCGTTTCGATCTACGGACCACTCCGGCCGTATCGCTGTATGACCGGCAGGTAAAATACAGCTATCCAGGTGGGGTGACCAAATTCGAGAAAAGGGAATCAACCTGGATAGAGCTTCCGTTGTTACTGAAATATAAATCCGAGCGACGGGGGAATTCAAGAATGTATATGGTAGCCGGTGTTACTCTGGGTATCGAGACCAACGTCAAACGTAGCCGCGGCGGTACTTCGACAGGCAAACTGGATACGAAAACATCCGATTTCTCTGTTGACTACGGTGTCGGTTTCGAACAGTTCTTTGAATATTTCAAGTTTACTCCCGAGCTACGTTTTTCTCATGGCTTAGCCAATGTATTTCTTCCAAACAAGAACTCGCTAGGCAAAGGGATTGACCGAATGACCACACATACCGTAACCCTTTATTTGAATTTCGAATAAGCTCAACTGATATTCAGTGATTTACAAATTTTTTTGATTTTTTTTCAATAAATATTTGCTGAATTAAAAACAGTCCTACATATTTGCACTCCCAAACGACGGGAAAAAGGGAGTTTAGCTCAGTTGGTTCAGAGCATCTGCCTTACAAGCAGAGGGTCGGGGGTTCGAATCCCTCAACTCCCACAACACGTAAAGGCCTGTAACTCAGATAGTTACGGGCCTTTTTCGTTAGACGAAAAGGGGCTCGTGTCAATTACGTGTCAATTAATAATACAGTCTCAGGGATTAACCATGGGTTCAGATACGGTTATATATCCTTATAAACCGGCAGTTTTAGCAGATAAGAAAGGCGACTTGTCCCAACCTTGGGTAGTGACTTACTATGTCTGGTCTGAGCGCAAAGGAGAACTCGTTAGGAAAAGGGGAACGTTTAACCATTCCACAGCTGCGGAACGTTATGCAAGTGCCGACGAGTTTATTCAGGTTATCAATCAGGCCCTAAAAGATGGGCAAATTGTTGACCGCATTGAAATTCAAGAAGCCGAAACCGACCTGACTTTAAAGACCACCCTGGATACAGCGCTTCAATTCTTTTTAATCATCAGGGGAAAATCAATTGACCCGAATACGCTTAGGGGTTATCAAAAGGACATCAATGTATTTTTGGAATGGGCTGAAAAAACCGAGGCTTCTGAAAAGAGTAAAACTATGGTCTCTAAAATGACCATAGGTAATTTTTCAAGCAAGGAGGTGTTTCGATTTTCAGATTACATTGATGGGAAGGTCAGAACAAAGCTTGACAAGGAAGGCAACGTTATCTCCACAAAAACAGGTGTCGCAAAAAAGACTTACAGCAACTATATCGCGACACTCCGGACTGCATTCGGTTTTTTTATTGAGAGGAAGGTTTTGAAGGAAAATCCGTTTCTTGACATTAAAAAGAGGAAGGGCGGAAGTAGCCAGCATGTACCGTACTCTCCTAAACAAGTTCGTCAGTTTAAGCAGATTTGCCTCGAAAAACTGGGAGACGAACAGCTTTGGTTATTTGTCAATTTTATCTACTATGGATTTTTCCGACCAAGGGAGGAAGCACAATATTTGCAAGTAAAGCACATTCAGAAACGCACAATAGTAGTACCGGGCGACATTGCAAAAAATAATGAATCGGAGCATGTCAGAATACCAAAAGCCTTAGAAGAGCTTATTGTGAAACATAGGCTCCGAGATTTCCCGCCGAATTATTATATATTTTCAGCCGAATTTCGGCCAGGGGCCAAAAATGTGGGCATCAATTATTTTTACAAGCGAAATCGCAAGGTTTTAGATTTGGCTAAGCTTACAGACCAGGAGTATGATCTTTATGGCTGGAAGCATACAGGGGTTGTTGCTTTATATCAAAAAACAAAGGATATGAAGCTTATACAGGCCCAATGCAGGCATAAGGATATTAATACTACTGACAAATATTTAAGAGAGTTGGGGCTGTTTATGGATGACAACGCCCTGGATATTTTCCCAGAAGCTGGCGTAGATTATTAAACTACGCCAGCTGTAATTCACTGCAGTATCGCCCAATATGTCGATATGTCCGGATTTTTCAGTAATTCCAAGTCAAACACTCCACTTTCGTTTTGGCGTGTTTTCTCCGTCCATCGACCGCTAATGTTTTGGTATGATCCTCCGTTTTCCATCCGAGAGTTTCGCGGTATTCCATCAATATTTCTTCTGGATAACTACTCAAAAGGAATTTGCCTTGCATGTTTTTGCAAGCTTCCAATAATGCGACGAAATCGTCGAGCTTATAACCTTTGTATGGCCCTTGATCAGAGGAAACATACGGAGGGTCCAGATAGAAAAAAGAGTCCGGGCCATCGTATGCCCTTATGACCTTCAATACGTCATAACTTTCAATGGTAACCCGCTTTAAACGCTTCTGATACTCCTCGGTGAAGCGGTTCTTTTTGTTGGAAAGTCTCAACGCACTACTTCCAGACCGGTCGTAACCGAACCCGCCCCCTATCATTGTGCCAAAACTCATGTTACTTTGAACCCATACAGACCAGGCACATTCGATTTGGCGTGTTACCTCATTTTTTTGGGAAATGTATAGCTGATCGGACTCCCTATGTTGTGCCCGGCTATGAAACGTCTCATCCACCAGCTTCTCAATTTCCTCAAAGTCGTATTTGAGCACCTTGTAAAATGTCATCAGCCTATCGCTGATATCATTGACCACCTCAAATTGAGAGGGATCTTTTGCCCAGAATACCGCGCCACCTCCGAAGAAAGGCTCGATGTAACTTTTATGCTCGGGAATTTTAGGCAGAATATGATGTAGCATATTCTGTTTGCCTCCATAGTAGGAAATGGGGGTTTTGAGGCTGATTATTTTTGACATGGCTAATAGATGGATATGTGAGCCAGCAAATTGAGGCTCTCAAAGCGGCAAAAAAAGGACGCTTTCCCGTCAAAAAATTGCCGTATATTTGAACTATTGCAGCGTCAGCAATTCAAAAACAACACCCAATGAAAACAGATACAATCTCAAAAGGCAAGGAGCTTGGGAGAAAGCACCTTGACCAAATCGCCAGCAAGGGTGAGCGTTGGAAGGCACGGAACATTCCGGTCTACATCAGAGAGCATCTGATGGTGCCCTATTACCTAACGGAAATAGCAGGGATCATGGAGCTACACGTTATCCAATCTCCCTTAGTGCCTGGCGAAAGAGTACACTTTATATGTTACGCTAGGTCAACGATCGATGAAGCCACCTAAGTTTTTAATAGCACGAAACAAAGCCGCTCGAACTGATGCGGCTTTTATTGTTCACACTCAAGAACCTTGCTTCATTGCACTTGTTCATCAATTCGACTCAACGATTGAGAATGATCAGTTCGTTAAAGGCAATGAAGACAAAGAGTTGATTGAAGTAAACCCAAAGGTTACTTTGGAAATTATTCAGTATATGAAATCAGACGATGAAGAAAAGGGGAAAGAGTTTCTGCGAAAAAAGCTCATCCATTGGACACGTGAAAATTTTTTGAAGCAAAATGACCGATGACCTCGAGGGAGTATGCTTTCATATATCCTATAAAAAAAATTATGATGGGGGGCTGACGATACAGGGCGCACCCGACGACGCGCCCGCGGTTGAAAACGATAAAAGATTTCGGTAAATAAAATTTTGATAATCAGCACCTTAGGCTGATGCTGCTGTTGAATAATTTTGAGCCTTTATTTGGGCTATAATTTCGGAGTGGCGGCGATCTAACGCAAGTATTTTTTCTACGATGTCCGGCTTCTCTTCCGGGTACTCCTTAACCAGTTTATTGGATAAAAAACCAGCTTCGAGCAGAACCTTTCTAAGTTCTAACCGAAGCTGATCAGGGTCTCCATTGCCGTCCGATTCTAGTTTTTTTTTGAATCTTCTGTAATGCTTAGTTTTTGAGTCGTGTCCGTTTTTGCGGCTGGCGCTTTTACAGTTGGAGCCTTGGGCGCTACGGCTGCTTTTTGCGCTGCTGGTGCTTTGGGTGCTGCCGGCTTTTTTGGTACGGCTGGTGTAGCTGTTTTAATGACAGCCTTGGCTTCATCAAGGGACTCGATCGCTTTCTTGACTTTGGCAAGCGCCTCCTTGTTCTGGTCAGAAGGTACCCGTTTGAATGCTCGTTCTGCTAAGAACAGATCGGCTTCAAGTTCTGCAAATGATGACATCGGATGGCAGTTTTTGGATAAAAAAATAGCTCACTGGCTCGCACCAATGAGCTTATAAATTAAGATTGTCTTCTCTTCGCCGGAATTGACGGTGCTTCAGCTGTTTCAGCAAGCGGCTCGGGCACAATTGCAGCCTCAATAACAGGTGTTTCGATAATTGTCTCGGCCAGGGAAACCCCTTTTACCTTGGCATTGAAAAGCTTTTCAGCGATGGAATCATTATCTACATCGGCGAGGTGTACGCGGTTGCCTGCAACCAGGTAATATTTCCCCTTGGCAATCTCTTTATTGATTGAGTACTTGGTTAACGGCATGATCTTGAAATTTTGAGATGGAATAATAAACTGGCACTGGTAAATGCTGCCTTCTATGCCTACCGTGCCTACGCAGGCAAACAGCAATTGATAATCAAAGATTTAAAACCTTTTGCCCTTTAAATATCGTAGGCAAAAGGTTTTAAAATGGTCGCAAAGCGTAGGCAAATTGCCTTAACTTATGCTGGTAATGCTGTGATAGGAATGACTACAAGCGCATCAAGTGGCGCGATTGGCGTCATGTACCCGTCATTTTTCGCCGTGAAAGTGATCTTCTGTGCATCCGTTCCCTTTGCGCCTGAATCTCCACTAAGTTCTAATTCGAGCGGGTTGTCTATGGATCCGGCCAGGTACATGGTGTTGTTATTGCCTTTTGCAATAATGAGTATTGGCCGGTTTAAGAACAAAGTTGCAAGCTTGATGGAGTCTGAGTCAATCCCGTTAACCTCAAAAGTTGCGTTGTGCTCAAAAGATTGGCTACCAATTTTACCCTTGGAACTAAAACCCCACTTGGTGGTGTCATATGCGGCCTGGATCTCGATGAACTCCATGTCTTCCAGCAATGGAATCGATGTGCCTGTGATCTTCCCACTTGTAGAAATCATGGCATACGTGGGAAAATCCACATCTTCAAATTGATCGACAGTCGCAATATACAGGCGCTTGTTTCCCCCCGGTTTTGGCCCGCATTTCCGTTTAAGCCCAACCAATGGCAAACAGCTTGCCGATATCACACCGGCAGCACTGGCGAAATCGACAAAGTATTCGTCGATGGTGTTAAAAACGACCACTCCTAAAATGGCAAAAATGGCGACGCTAAGAATTTTAAGGATACTTTTCATTGATTGTTTAAAGGTTAGGCCCGACCATCTGGCCGGGCTAATTGTTAATTTGTGATTCAAAAAACTTACAGACCGGGAGAACCCTTAAACTTTGCTGTTGCGCACAATGAAAGGCCCGTGAGCATAATCAAATGCTGCACGCATGAAAATATTAACCTCCCAACCTTTAAGCTGTTGGTTGATGCTCAACCTTGGCTGGATGGTTCCGTCAGTTCCAAAGAACAGGTTGTTAGGAGGAGTCACGATAACGGTTTCTTTTCCTGCCAGACCTGGATCGATGATGAATTTTTTATTGTCGTGATCATCCGGCGTAAATGTTGCTTCATTTGGCCCAACGTGGTCAGGAAACAGGACACGGCGTCCCTGATTGTACTTTTTCCACATGCTACGAGATAACCGGATTTCAGTGCTCGATTCGGCCAGACGTGGCAGGTTATCATCAAACTTGTCGCAAAGGGCCTGAATGTGATTGTAAATCGCCGAAGTGTCAGCAAACGCACCAGAAACCGTGATTGTGTTACCCGCGGGGATGTCACCACCACCGGCAGCACCTGTGATCAGCTTTAAAAGCAAACCGTCGATGGCAAACAATGAACCGACCTGAGCTGCATCAGCATCACCCTTCCAGGATGAATTTTCGCGAAGAAAAAGGCCTTGTCCCTGAATGATCTCCTGAAGGAAGAAAGTCTCGAACGGATTGTCCAAAACGGACTGAACCGTTCCCAGTCCCTTAACCTTGCGCAAGTAACTGTTAGTGATTGCGATGATCTGAGAGCGGGGAATGAAGAAATCGGCGTCGATTTCCTGCAACTTCCATTTACGGGTTTTGAATTCAGCGCCTTTCGCGGGTGTGAAATCATCGGAGGCAACACGCAAAGTGTCCATTACTTTCATGGAAGTAATTACTTCTTCGTCTTCGGTGTAGCGGACGTCGAAGTCGTTGCTTACCTGCTGAAAACCATCCTGGATAATATCACTGATGATTTCCGGATTGGCTTCGACGTGGGCCAGTAGGTCAGATGGGATCTGGGTTATATCCAGATTTTTAGTAGGCATAGAATTAAAAAATAAAAAGGTGAATAATTGATAAGAGACCTTAAAGCTGCCTGATCAGTGGCGGGATTACTTCTTTTTGATTTGCGACAGAGCTGCATGCATGACACTGCCAGCTTTGAACTTACTTGTTGGGTCGTCGTCGCTCTGATTCTGATCGCCAGACGGTGACGTGCCGTTCACCGCTCCTTTGTGCTCTTTGAACCAGGTATCAAGGCGCTGATTTTCTGCCGTAAGCGTGGTGACCTTCGTTTGAGCCTCAGTAAGCTTTGGTTCAATGTCTTTCACTTTTGCTTCGGCAGTATCGGCCCGAAGGGTGGCGGCATCATAGTCAGCTTTCAGCTTGGTATTGCCGTCGAGCTGCGCGTTAAGCTGTTCTTTCACTTCCACGAGTTCAGCCTGGAAAGTGGCGAACTCAGGTGCAGTGAGTTTTTCGCTGATCGAAATGGTGGATTTGGCGAACAATTCGGCTAAAAAGTCCTTCCCGGACTTAATAATTGTAGACATAATTATGATTGTTTGGAAAGTTGGATTGCTCTTTTGGTTGCGGCCTCGTAGGATCCGACGTTGTCGGCCAGCCCTAGTGATATACCGAGTTTTGTGCCGAACACTTGGCCATTGAAAGCCAGATCTTCGTTAGTTATTTTTCCCGATCTGCCCCGGCGCACGAAACCGACGAATTCCTGACGAGCTTCGGTCAGGTTCTTCATTAATGCAGATCTGGTAGCTTCGTCCAATCCTTCGATTGAATTCGGTTTGCCTTTTTCCTCAGATCCTGGTGCACGAATGATTTCAGGTACAAGGCCTTGCTTCTCGTAGGCATTTGCCTCATTGACATAGATGTACAGCACACCGATAGAGCCGATGATGGTAGCAGCTTGTGGTTCCAGCCAAATCTCGTCGGCCTGGCTGGCTACATACATTCCCGCAGAACAGCACATGGCCGTATGGACAATGATTACTTTGGTACAGTCCCGAACGGTTTCTGCCAGCATGCGGGTGGAATCGACGGTGCCACCAGGTGTAAACATTTTGATCACAATCGCCCGAACCAACGGATTGGCTTCGCAACGTTTGATCAGCTTGGCGTAGTCTTCGTTGCCCCAGCTCCAAATACCGAAGCGAGACATACCACCTGCAATAGTAATGGTAGCAATGCCTGTCGTATCGTCAAGCAAATAGTACTTGATGTACCAGTCGTAAAAAGAATTGAGATCGCCGGCAAGGGTCTGATTGGCAAAATAACCTTTGACGGAAGCCAGTGGGGTTTGGCTGGCGGTGTAGGAAAAGAAAGGATCCTTCCCGTCCTTTAATAGGGAAAACGCTCCTGAAAGGGTGGATTCTTGAATATACCAGGCGCCTGAAAAAGTTTGTACCGTCATGTGTAGATTGGTTGACGGTACAATTTTCAGTATTAGAAAATCAATGGAAAAGGACGGGAAAACCGCGTTTTAGCCAAAACTTTCACCAAATCCAGAGCCAAATATCCTTTCGAGATCGGGCATGGAGTCGGTGTAGTATGCGGAATGAAGGGATTCGCAAGAAAGTTGTGCGCTTGTGGTCTTGTCTGCATTGAGTACAGAACTAATAACAAGATCAGCAGGAAGTGAAGGTGTACCCAATATTCTCACCTCGTGTAGATGATCTTCAAAGAACACGATCCACCGGGTGTTGATATTGTCGACCATCCAAGCGTTGGTAAAAATGGAGGTACGGGGAAAGGTGAATTGAATCGCCTGAGTAAACTTCGTACCCGATTCACCCCGTACGAGGGCTTCATTAAAAAAACATTCTTTGTTCCGGAAGGCCATATTGAAAAACTTGGCCTCAGAAAAAAATGAAATCATTCGAGAGGGGACAAGCAAAGAATCGTTGCCAGCAAGGTAAAGAGGATCCGGAGCGTGCTGCACCTGACGAGAATCTACGAGCCAAAGTTTCCTTACAAAGCCGGGGTTTGGGCCGCAAGCTTTTCCGATGGTTTGGATGGGTAATGGCACACTCATATTAGGGACGCAAAAAGCGGGGTTAAAATTTTATTAGTTTGATTTAAGCCGTTTCAGGCTATATTTTGGTTAAACGAAACGCCGCATTCACTGCGGAAACTCCGCAATCACTGCACATTCGCCGCATTCACTGCGGATTCTCCGCGAAATTTTCTTTGATTCCTGCTGGTTTTTTCTTCCCACAATCTGACGATTCGCATGGCAGAATTGACACTCATTTCGTCTTCGTTGATGCCATACATATCGAGAAACTTTTCCACACCAGGCTGATACAGATTGTATTCGTTGTAGTAGGCGATGGCGTACATTAAAATGGCTTCCCGGAAATTAGCTTCCAATAGATTGGCGATTTGGGGAAGCGCTGATTTGGGAATGTGCATTAGCTTGGAATCGCAATAAAGGCGCACTTGAATAACGGAACCCCTTGGCTTGTCTTCGACCGTTGTTAGAAAATTTTTCCTAAGAAAACTCCCTAACAATAATCCAAGAGGCTCGTCACGACGTGGTAAAAGAAAGCCGTCGCGCTGATTGTAATATTTGGCTTCAATAAACTTCTTAACAAATGATTTTACGGGCACTGTAATTTCAATTTGGCGACTCATAGAAGGGGTTTGTTTATAATTAAATATACAAAATCCGGTACTATTATTTACCTCCCATGGAGCTTACAGCACCTATGAGGGAATCCAGGCGTCCGCTTTGATTTGAATTGTTAACCGCGCCTTCAACACCATTTACAGCCTGACGAACTGAATCGACTGAGCCTTTCAATTCTCCAACCGATGCGGCAATCTGCCTGAGCGCTTCGATCTGCTTTTCAGAATTGGCAAGTACGGCCTTTTGGGTTTTAATGGATTCTTCACCCTGCCTTTCTGCTTTTTCGTGCGCGGCCTGCGCACCGGCAGTATCACCGGTGGTCGACGGGTCGTTAGAGTCTACCCCATCGTACCCACTGGTATCAGCTCCATAATTTCCTGAATCACCCGACACTGATGATGTCGCGGCTGACGCGGCGGCGGCTTCATCTGCCTTCTTTTGAGCATCATAAGCCTCAATGTTGGCCTCATTCGCAGCCTGTGCAGCTTTCCGTTTCTTTGATCCGAAAAGCATCATTGTCTTTTCCCAGTATGGCGTTGACGGTACGTAATGAGAATAGCTTCCCCCGTCGCTGTTCATCATAGATCCGTTTCTCATCATGGTACTGGCACCGTTCAATTTCAACGGGCCTGGCTGACGGTTCACCGACTGGTAAATGATCTGATCCAGTATAGGCTTGTGGCGCTTGGTGATCTCATTGGACATAATGTACGCCTCGCCGTCTTCGGCTTCGCCCACTTCATTACCGGATCTGCGATCGACAAATGCGATACCTCCATCGCCATACTTGTCCCCGTGCTTCCCTCCTTGTAAATACCCAGCATTCTGAAAATATCCCCCGTGTCTAAACTGGGGTTCGGGTTGGCTTTTGATCTTGGCAATCTGCACGCCAGTCACCACTGCAGCAACGGCGGCTAAGACGATGTTAAGCGGGAAGAAGTTTGCCAAGGCCTTTAAAACTGCAAGAGCACCGGTGATCAATGCGCTGGCGATATCGGCTTTTTGCTGGGCCTTCCAAGCCTTCTTTTTCTCAGCGATTTCGGTAGTACGAGCCTTTCGGTTTTCAGCTGCTATCGTGGCTTCCAGATCTTCCTTAAATTCCGCTTTGGTCGTCACTTCGTCTTCTGCGATCTGGATCTGCTTTTCGGAGGCATTTTGGGCATCCTTTAAAACGGCTGCGTTCGTATCGGCGGTAAATTCTGCCAGGGCGTCGATCTCGGCGGTTTTGGCGGCGGCTTCATCTTCGGCAAGCTTAATTTTGGTGGCCGTTTCTTCCTTGGCCATCCTGATTTTCTCCTCAATGGCCCGCTTTTCATCGTCGGTCTTGGCGAGGTTGGCCAGCTTTTGAAGTTCCATAATTTTGGACTCTTCGGCGGCTTTCATTTGTTGCAGCTGCTCACTGTAATACTTTTTGAGGGCATCACGCTTTTGCTCCTCGCTGGTCGTTTCCGAGGTGAGTATTTGCTGTAACTCGGTTAAGCGGGCGGTTTCGGCGGTCTTTAAGGATGTGACATAATTGGAGCTGCTAGTAATCAATGATTCCGTGACCGACATCTCATTTTGCAATAAAGCGACCTTTTCGTCACGTTCCTTTTGTGCCAGTGCTATTGCCTTATCAGCTTTCTTTTGTGCCAGATCGTTTAAAAAACTTACTGCCTGCTGGGCCATGTCTGCCCCCATTTGGTAAGATCCCATGTCGGCAGAAAGCTTCTTTTGCCAGGCTTCCTGATGGCCCTTGACCATTGTTTGCGCGGCATTCAGAAACCCG